>Ga0326511_10001694_pt1 | contig 18162 bp, 10 predicted proteins | sample 0_2496_0518_D_FD_203701 | JGI IMG/M metagenome (GOLD analysis project Ga0326511, IMG submission 203701) | Bovine rumen microbial communities from UC Davis, California, United States - 0_2496_0518 | ecosystem: Host-associated > Mammals > Digestive system > Stomach > Rumen | place: USA... | reverse complement strand
CTCCCACGACTAAAGTCGTGGGATTCTTTAGATTAACGAGGCATCACCACAGTCTTATAGGAGGGATATAGCCTCGGTTTTCAAGATTTAACGTCTATAGGATTTCAATACCCGTGTATCTACTTTCTAGACGAAAGGTTTATGTCTGAACCTTTATATTTTGTGTTTAGAATCCAAAACAATGTTTCTTATATCATATATTATACACAGATGCAAACAAAAAATAATATCCTCAGTGGTTTGACTGAAATATCATCTTTAGCTTAATGCGCTCTCATCCCACGGTTAAAACCGTGGGCTTTCTCGCTCACTTATATTGTAAATCTGTTGCGGGCCCCAGTCTGTGTGCTGATGCTATGTTCTGAAATTATATGATGAGAACTGCAAAAGACTATGCATAACGCTTTTTTTGACTTAAAATGATGAGCAGGGCGAAGGCGCATTAGTTAACAGTGAGTATTGTAAACAGGTACTCGCGGTCGGTATAGCGTAAATTAGACAGTACCAATGACCTAAATACAGTTTCTGATTGAATTTGGGGGGCATATGAGGGCGTTGTTTTTATTTTTTAGTGAAGGTGTTAAAACAGTTGCGGTTCTGTTTCTGTTTGCTTGTGGCTTTTTTTTGAGTGGCTGTTCCTCAAGTACGCCTAAAAGTGAAATCGGCATTTATCTTGCGGATGACATTCGTGATTTCTACGGGTACTGTCCAACTCTCGAGGTTGATATTGTCGGCCTTAATGATGTGGAGCAGAAGCGTTTGCTTGGCTATGATGTTGATCTTTATTTTCAGCCCCCTGAGCAGTTTCGCAAAAGCCTGCGACCACTTACGGCCAAATTCTCAGAAGAGAATATGACCGCCAAGATCCTTGACAATGATGATCCAATTTGGAGCAGATGGAATGATAAAGGCGTGACTTTTATCGCATTTATCGTAAATCTTCCTACTGTAAGTGATCTTAAGGACAAAGCCACTGACGCCAGAAAACTTATTGTTGATATCAATAAAAGGACTAATTTTATGAGAGCCTCAACCCATAATATTATGGTGGGAGGCAGTGGCATAGTTGATGTTAAAAATCCGCCAAAGGATGCAAAGCGTGAGCCTTTGCTGTCGCAAGAAGCGGTAGAAGAGAATGCCAAGAAAGAACAAGCAGCAAAAGATGCAAAAGAAAATAAGCAGTTATTTGGGAATTAAAATATATGAGATTTGATGAACAGGTCCACTGGAGTGAAGGACTCTTTATACAACCTCAGCATATGCAGCTGATGCAACAGAATTTGGTATCCTTAGTCCATAAGGTCAGAAAATTGGATATGCCTTTTGACTACGGTTTTTATGATCTTGAACTAGATCCTGAGGCTCTTATCTCAAGAAGAGTGGTTATCAAGAGGTTTTCTGCGCTCATGCCTGACGGCACAGAGTTAAGTATGCCGGGAAATTGCTCGGTGGAACCTTTAGAACTATCGATTGACAATTCTAGTGAAACCGAGGTTGATGTTTATCTTACCGTTCCTAACCTTTCTGATGTCCATCCCAATATCAATACTGATACATATACGGGGGGACGCTATAACCTAAGAGAGATTTCTGTGGTTGATGAGAATACCGCAGAAAATGAAATTCCTGTTATTACCCGTGATATTCAGGTCTTTTTGCTTACAGATGTAAAAAATACCACTAACTGTACGTATATGCATCTTTGCAAGTTGCGCTGGATTTCTATAAATTCTGGTCTGCCTTCGCTGCAACAGATTAAGGAATATATGCCTCCTTTTATTTCGGTTTCAGCAGACTGTCCGCTTCTGCCTTTGGTAAGTGAGCTTATTTTTCAGTTGAAATCTTCAAAGAACTCTATTCTGACTAAGTTTGACGCTGAACTTTTTGATAAGGACAATATTTCAGGCTCTAAGATTCTCTCGCTCCTGCAGTTAAGAGTCTTTACCTATTTTGAAAGACTTTTAAGAAGTGAACTGGTTCCAGGCCGTATTAATCCTTATACGCTGTATCTTGAGCTGATGCACCTTCTGTCTGAACTTGAGTCATTATATCCAAACTCTGAGTACGATTCGGTAATGCCTTATGATCATGACGATTTATGGCCGGTATTTGATTCTCTGCTCAAGCGGATCCGTGCCATTCTTTTGCGTGGCGACGTAAGTTCGGCACTGTCATTTGAGTTTTATGAGAAGGATTCGCATCTATGGCTTGATATTACCGATGAACGTGTATTTAGCTCTAAGGACATCTTTTTGGCCATTCAGTTTACCGGAAATCTTAAAGATCGTATAGCAGATGTGGAGATTGGTGATAATTTCAGACTGATTGATAAAGCCTCTCTTTCTGACAGAATCCGTGGCGTGAAACTTGAGGAAGTACGTTATCCACCTCAGTATCTGCCGAATATTTCCCATACTTTGTGGTTTAAATTAGTTCCTGAAAAATCCGAGCGTATCTGGAAGTATATTCATCAGGAAATGAGTATGGTGATTGATTGTGCCAAAGATCTGTTCCCTGATCTGATGGCTACACTGTATGTCAGTGTTGATTCCCACTAGATAGACTTTGCTGTGTTTGCATTTGCAAGATAATGAGGTTTGAGGATTATGGAACAGGATATTGAAAAAATTCTTAATCCTATTTTTAAAAAGATTTGTGAATATTACTCCTTTAAGGAGAAGGGCGTTGAGGTTCCGCAGGAATTCATGATGTCGGAAATCAAGACGGAACTGACAGCCATAAGCCAGAAATGTGCTACCTATCCTATTTTGCAGCAACAGCATGCACTTATTTTAAAACCGCTCATCTTCTTCATTGATTATTCAATTAAGGAGGGCGGTTTTAGCTTTTCTAAGAGTTATGGTGAAATAGCCCGTACCTTTAACGAGTTTTCAGGAGACGAGAAATTCTTCGATTTGCTTAAGGAAACCATGGTGCGTAATGATGACGAGAAGTTAACCCGATTGTTTTTTACTATGCTGGGTTTAGGCTTTGACGGCACCTATAAGCGTGAACGGTCAGAGATTCTTGAAATTATGAAAAATTGTTCAGAGTCATTTCATCTTGGACCTGATTTTTCAAAAGAAAAGATTTCTCCTGATATCGTAACCGAAATAGATTATGATTCAGAATCTAAGTATCCTCGTTTCTCATATAAGAGTCGCAAATTTTGGACAGCGGTGATTGTGGGATTTACCTTTATTTCATTTGTGGCTAACTGGATTTCTCTTGATGTGCATGTATCTGATTATTTGAATGCGGTAGAAAATACGGTAAAAGCCGCAGTCTACGATGCTGGAAAGAATGTAATAAATCAGAATAATGAAAAATCAAATGCATCCTCGTCTGAGGACAAAGATAAATCTGAATAAGAAAAGCAGCATTATGCTGAGGTTGGAATTGTAAAGAGATATTTTATGGATGATAAAACTAATGCGGTTGCTCCTGGGTCTCAGAGCTTTGTCGTATCTCACCCCTTTATAACTGTGGCCGTTATACTTGGCTGTATATTACTGCTCTTTTTGCTTATAAGAATGTTTTATGCGATACGTCAGAAACGGCAGAAGACAGTAGAAGTTGCATCTTTAAAGAAAGATCTTATGATCTGGTCGCGGCTGTCATCGCTGGTCAGAGGCGGCGGCTATACAGACAAGGCTAAGCTTGAGCTAAACAATAAAATTTCCACTATCGACAGCATGTTTGCCGACTGCAAGAATTTGCTTTCATCCACCAATTATATGGCTCGTTTTCCTAGAACATGGCATATTATAGTCGGTGAACCTAACTGTGGAAAATCGAGTCTTTTGGAAAAGTCTGAACTAGAATTCAAGGCTTCTTATGCTGAAGGAAAAATCAAGCCTCCGGTTAAATTCTATGTTAACAGTTCTGAAGTCATAGTAGATGTTTCTGGAAAGGTCTTCTTTGATAACTGGGTTGGAGGTTCAAGTGCCGAGTGGGCCTATATCTGTAAAAAACTGCGTCGCGCCAACCGTAAAAAACCACTTGATTCCATTATCATAACTATATCTGCAGAATCTTTGCTCGCTGATGACAAGGAACTGACTTTAAAGAAATCTCATCTTATGGTGGGCGAGTTGATGCGTATGACGTCAACATTGAGAATGAATCTGCCTTGTTATGTGGTGATCTCAAAGTTAGATACGATTTTAGGTTTTAGGGACTATTTTGCCGAGATTCCTGGAGAAGTTTCAAAACAGATTGTGGGCTATCAGCCATCCATAAACGATGGATTTTATCATGAGGATGATTTTGAACGAGGGTTTAATGCACTCGTAGACCGCATTAAGGATGGCTGTACTAGACTGTTTTTAGGTAAAGATGTCATTAGACTGACGTCTGAAAATGCCTCAAGAATGCCGTTGTGCGGTAACATTTTTCTTTTTGCTGACTGTCTTAATGAAGTGAGGGAGAATCTTAAACTTTATCTTGAGACGCTTTTTGGTATAGATGCGCTTAAAGGTCAGTCCATTTTGATTTTTAAGGGGGTATATTTTACTTCTGCTGAGGATAAGGGCTACTGTCTTAACAAGCGGTTTGCAGAGGTGCAGAATTCCACCTTGGATAATTCTCCTATGGTTGAGACCAGAACCGTGAACAACCGGCCTTATTTTATCCATTCTCTGTTATCAAAAATGGCCTTTGGTTCAAAAATGGATGCGCAGTTTACCAAACAGGAATATTTCCTACGTTTGGTGCCTTATTATTCGTTCTGTGCCATCATGCTGTTTGTTTCTTCGGTTTACTGGTACGGAACTATTGTAAAAGGACCTGAACTGCAAAAAAACCTTGAGGATGATACTCTGTATTATTCTTCACTTGAATCCTCCATAAAAAACGGTATCATCAATTCGGCTCCGCTTTTTTCGCTCAATCAGAGCGGAGATGTTTTGCTATCTTTTGACTGGACCATGCCAAACGATCCAAGCACCTCAAGACTTAACTTCTTTACGCAGCTGCAAAAACGGATCACGAGGGGGAAATCGATACCATGGGAGTTTATGCCTCATTCCATGCTTTATTTTGGCTGGGACAATGTGTTAGATCTGGATGGTTCATTTATGATCTACAATCAGGTTCAGTCAAAAATGGCTTTTTTGCCTATGGTAAGAATTGTCGAAGACAAAATGCTAAATACGTCCACCCAGCCATTTGATGAGCAAAAGACCCAGGCCCTGCTTTCACTTGTTTCAATTTCACTGTATGATGTTGAAAACCGCTCAGCATTCAAGAATACGGCTTATTCTTCTAATGTCATGCAGTCATTTGTGCTATGGGCGATACCTAACATAAACGAGGATATGTCCAAAAAGGTAAGGTATTTTTTGCCGGATTATGACTACATGTCCTATGTTACCAATTCAAATATTGTACTTGATGAGCGTTACACAGATGCCTGCAGAAACGGTATTGAAGGGCTGGTTAAAAACTGGGGAGAACTTAAAAACTATCCAAAGCATGACTTTAATCTTATCAGTCGCTATGTTGATGATGCCATTGCTATGATAAATTCCTATGAGGAACTTGATGATTATTCCTCATTAGATCTTAAGACCATTGATTATGAGAGTATCAAGTCCCTAGTATACAACTGCAGAACATCAATTTCTACGTTTATTTCCAAGAGCTATTTTGTGGATGAACTCTTCAAATTTACTTCGCCCAAGGCTAATAATTCTGTAAAGGGTGAAGCCGCCAAAATGGTCAGTGCTGTGGCCGCCTCTTTGTCAGACATGAATAAAGGCCCCAATGCTGAACAAAATAATAACTTTCAGCAGGTCGATCTTGTATACCGTAATCTTGTAGGTTTTCTCCATCGTGATTTTGATGCTCTTGATGAGTATGACAAGATGCGCTCTCATTCCGATTCCTACTATGATCATATGGGATCTGTACACTTTGGTTCGCTTGATTTTTCAGCCTTCCCAGAAGTCAGAGATCGTGCAGAACGTTTACTTAAAGATCGCTATGATAAAGTAAAAGAGAGTTTGGTTAAAATCAATCAGATGCCTGTCTTTAGGCATGTTGATCCCAAGGATCACGAATCTGCATATAATTTTGAAGTGCTAAGAGATGTTCTTGCTGCAGCAAGACTGTCAGTGGTGACCTCCAATACACAAAACTGGACTTTGGTGGATCTAAAAAATAATTCGCTAAGGCTAGATAGTGAATATACACATAATATGGATGATCTCAAAAACATTCTTGAACATAACAAGAATAATGAGATTGTTACCAAATGGGTGACTAAGGCCCAGCGCATTCTCAAGGCTGATTATTCTCTGCAGTATTTGGAATTGACAAAGTTTGTTGAAAAGTATTATCCTTTTGCCACTTCTGATTCTAAGATGCTCGCAGATCTGACGGTCAGTATTGCCAAGCAGAATCCTGACAAGAAAAAATTCATTCAGGAATATTCTGCAGCAGGGGATGGGCTTGGCAATTTAAACATACGTGAGGAATATGATCCTGATTCGTTTAACTACTTCCTGCAGCCACTCGTTCTTATAAAACGGGTGCTTACATCAGAGGATGAATCGTATGCCTACGCCAAGAATATTCTAAAGAACTCAGAACGTCTTAAGAGAATTATGGACGTATTTTCCTCATATCTTAGCGGATATATGAAGTATTGGAGCAACCTGCCTGATACGGTACATATTGAGGCTAATTCGTATGCCGATTTCTATAATCACATGCTGAATATGAGATCCTATCAGATAAATGATAAACTGCAGACTCTGTATAACAAGAGCTACGAAGTGATTGATAATATTGATCCTATAATGCTCAGCAAGGGGGATGTGGAACGCAGAAAACAGTATCTTGACAAACTAAATGCTCGTCGTTCACTCATAAATATTGACTATATTGACTTGTGCAATGAAACTCTTACTGAGTGGGATTTACTGACTGCCGATGCCACCTATGCCAATCGTCTTGTCATGCAGATGAAGCCAAGCGAGGTCAATGATAAATTACTTTCATTGCTTAAACCTAGCAAGAGTGAAAACTATATTCCATGGTGGTCAAACTTTACTGATCTTGGAGTAAAGCTCTTAAAACGTGATGCCTCAAAAGAGGCCAGTCTGTCTCTGATGCAGTTTCAGTCTGAACTTAAGGTGTTCCCGATTGTCAAGGATGCCGATCCGCATAAGAGGATCCTTTCGAAAAATGATATTCGCAGCCTTTTGGTGCTGTTCAAATCCTTCGGTCTTTCTGACACTTCTTCAGAAAAATCTGAGGATGCATTAGCGGCCTTTGCTAACAATCAGAATGAGCTTAAGGCTGAAAATGGCATTCAAACCCCGCTTATATTCAGTCCTGTTTCTGAAAAACAGAGTAATTTTAAGGTGTGGGCCTCAAGTATTTCTCAGATGCTCAACCTGCTTTCAGGCTCTGGCAAAGATATGCAGTTTAAGCTGGGGCTTGTGGATGCTGCAGATCAGCAGCGTCTGATTGTGGCTCAAAATCTTGGAACCAAACTGTCCATTGCTCGCTATCGCTATTTTGATATTCAGATAGGTGATGGCAAGACCTCTCAAAAAATGCCATCATTTGTATCCGGAAAAATGGCTTCAGTTGTGGTGACTGCCCCTATTGATAATAAGGAAATTATTTTCAGATTCTATCGCTATTCTGATTCAAAAGATCCTGATTGCCAGGTTGTGATAGACGGAAGTTATCCGGCATTGCAGCTATATCTTAATGAGTCAGGTGAATACAACGAGGAAACTAAGTCAACCTTTGTTCCTATCGTGCTTAATGAACAAAATGGAGAGTCGAGCATTTTCTTCCTGTCTTTAGGTGTAGTAGGCAAGCTGCCAACTCCTGAGCAGTGGCCAAGTTCTGATGATTGGCCAAGTGCAGATAGTTTCTCCAGTAATTAACAGACGATGAAACTCCACATGACTTGATGTGGAGTCATGAGTAGGGACAGTTTTATTATGGGAAAAAAGAACCGCTCCATCTGGTATACACTCGTGTGCATTGGTTTGATGTCATTTGCTCTTAGCGGGTGCAGACTTCTTGAATTGCTAGAAAGCAGGGATACTCCAAAAGAACATGAACTTGAGGGTTACAATCTAGATGTTTTAAATGAAAAAATACTAAATTCCTCGGTATTAGGCAGCGATCTGATAAAATTCCCATCCTCTCTCAATGGACATGTTCTCTCTCTTTATATAAGAGAGCAGTTATCGCAGTTGCCTGCTCTTGTGGCAAATGGTGCGGTGCGTCAGGGCAGTGTCATTCCTGAATCGGCGCTAAAACGCATTGAAGAGAACAGTGCTTTTAATAATATCAAAGATAAAACACCAACATTTTATGCAGTGGCTTTGCAGAGACTTGATCTCCTGATGGCGCCAACTTCGGCGGTATGGTACAAGGATAAAGACCATCATGACAGCAATGTGCTTAAGATTGGGCAGGTGATGCCGGGAGAGGCTGTTGCAGTTATGCATATGAGTGATGATAATTCCTTCTGCTATGTGCAATCATCGTATGCACGAGGCTGGCTTCCTTACTACAAACTGATGTTTACCGGGCATATCCGCTGGCTTGAAATCGTAAAACCCAATGATTTTGCAGTAGTCACCTCACCGCAGTATTCTGTTACAGTAAAGGGACATGAGTATGTTTATTACATGGGAGATGTGATTATGCTCGATAAGAAACAGTCTACAGTGGACAAACCTGTAGGGCTGTTTCCTGTAAACAAAGAAGGAGTATTGACCTTTGAAAGTGTTGAGTTGCCAAAAAAGGATTTTAATATTGGTTATCTGAAGGCCACACCGGAAAATCTGCAGGCACAGGCACTTGCCTATAAAAAGGCCTACCCTGATGAAGCAGAAGGACCTACAGATCCTGCCTTTAATGCCTTAATGATGACCAGAGTTTACCGCAGTATCGGCATCAGACTTCCTCAGGACAGCAGGTCGCTGTGCAGTGTCGTTTCTTTCCTGCCTTTGAAGGATAAAGTCAAGTCCGACGTTTTTGGACCTATTACCTGCAAGGAGCTGTATTTTTAAGCTTTGCCTGAGTTATGTGCGAATATGTTCAGTATGTGCAGGCGTTTTTTTGTATATGCCTCGGGCTCTTTTGACGTTAGCGTGCATGTCAAACCGGCAGCATTTTTCTTATTTAAAACGTTTCATTATGTTGTTAATTAAAGGTGAGCTTTCCTTTTTACCTTCATGCAGTGCTTTTTCAGCAGCCTCCTTGGCAGCATGTGCTAAGTTATGCTTTAAGTCTTTTATTTCTGTCCCCTTGGCGTCATTCATTTTTTCTTTGACTTCAAATTCAATAAGGTCGGCATGAGGGACCTTTCCGTCCTCGACACTCTTACCCCAGTTGTTTATGCCAATTGCCACTTCTAAACCAATTTGAAAGTAACATTCAAAACGTTCATCTAGGGTCTTTTCTCCGCCTTCGGCTAAAGCAAGCATGAGCAAGAGATTATTTAAGCCGTTTGCCATGAGTCCTGGAGGTGTTTTGATGAAAATATCACCTTTAGGACTTAGATCTCCAAAACTCCAAAAGGCTACAAGCGCTAGTAATCCCTCAGGAGTATCATTGATTTTATTCCCTATTGTGAGGCAGATATTGGCATTATCCTCATCAGGTGCGATTATATAGCTGTAGGTACAGTCAAGAGCGTTTCTTTTGTTTTGGCGCCGGGCTTTAACGTCAATTTTAGGTAGTGCAGATTTGACTTTAGCAATGGTATCGGTTCTGATTTTTTCAATTTTTTCTTTGAGTTCTTTTTCGGCCTTAGTGATGGGGCTATTTTCAATGTCGATGATAAACTCATTTCCCTGAGACCTGATAAGTTTGTCGGCAGCCATATTGAAGAGTTCAAAAATATCAACTCCGTGAACTTTTTTGATTTCGTTGTTGACAATGGCCAGTCCTTCTTCAAAGTTCCTTCTAATTTCAGGATCGACTATCTTCATGCGCTCCTCGTGGGCACTCCAGGCTTTTTTCTGAAAATCATGAAATTTCGTAAGCTCGGCTTCAACGTCTTTAGGTTTTGGCATTTCATGCATTTTAGCCCACTCGGGTACATTAAATGGCTTAGGTTTACCGATATCTTCAATAGGACGAGGTTTGTGAGGAGCCTTTTTTAGCTCTGTAAGTAAATCTACCACACACAGATAAGCCCACCATACAGCAGTTCTTTTGTGTAGACAATAGGCCAGAAAGCAACAGGCATCCTTGTATTCTTTTCTTCTTACAAGTTCGTTTACATAATCCTCGCTGTTAGGATAGGTTTTTGCAAGTTCATACTGTTCGGTAGTTGCAGGATATTTTTCTTCACTTACAGTGTCTAATACGGTTGCATGCTGCAACAGTACCATATGTTTATTCATCCACGTGAGCTGGTTTGAAACATATTCCATAATTTTGAATACTCCCGAGGTTTAATTTATTTTTAAGGCTTTGGCTGAAGTTTCCATCGCACCTGACTGTGTTTTGAGCGCATTTGCAGAATTATTTGAGGCGACAGCCGCATTTTCATTGGCGTCAACTTCGGTGTCAGATGCTTTAACATCGCCTTTTTGTCCATTGACGTTATCTTCTGCAAGAGTCCCCTTGTTGTTATTGCCATCCGCCTCTTTCTTATCTAAAATCGCCTTATCTTCAGTAGGAGAGGCTTTTTTGTTGCCCAAAAAATCCTTGCTCTCATAATTTGAAGTCAGGAGAGTTTCTATAGCCTCTTTGGCTATCATGACTGCTGCCCCGACCGCTACATCTGCGGCAACTGTTTGTCCTAATGTGATTAGAGTATTTTTGGTGTTTTCGTCTAGTGCCATCGTGATCTGCCTTTTCTTTAGGTTTAATGCTTCATAATTTTGTTAAGGTTTAGGTCCTATGCTCTGGCATCTACCTTTTTCCAGCTTTTTGAACAATCCTCAATACTGCTTATTTGAAGCTTGCCGCCTTTTAGTGCTACCTTGCTTGGTTTAATAGCAAAAGGTTCTGCGGCTACGATAGCGTGTGCGGCCATAGTATTTAGAGTGAACTTCAGACTTGTACATATATATTTGAAATTCTGGGCATGAGTATTGTCATTAAAACCGGTGCGATTAATCCAGGTATCCTTGTTTATCATAGTTGCTACTGTGGTTCCTATATTGACAATTTTGGCAACGAGATCAATTAGATCACAGCAGAAGTCACAGGTGTCAGCAAAGAACTGGCCTACGGTGGCAGGATCTGCCTTTCCTTTAGGGTCTTTTTTCTGTGCTTTATGATAGTCGCTGACTTTTCCAGAATAGTTACCGGTGTTTGAACCATCCTTTATGAAGAAATCATAGACTGTGGCAATTGCAGGAAAGGCTATACCATTATAAATCGTGTCAAAGGTGTCGGCTGCTTCTTTCTTTCCTGAGGCGGCTATTACTGATTTGATACCTTCCTCCACTAATGAGGCATCGAATTTTATGAGACTTTCCATGTAGGTACCATAGGTACAGGTTCCTAGACTTGCTTCAATTCCTTTGACAGAGGCAATGCCTTTGGATGCTTTTAGAGAGGCACCGAATTCATCACCAACAGATGCAGAAAACTTCCCTTTAACCGACGCAGTAGATCCAGAAAGAGATGCTCCTGCAAAACTGTCAAGGTTTAGCGATGAGCCAAAACTGCTGAGTGCTCCGTTGACAAAAGGTATAGACTTTGCCTTTATCGCATTAGGGACAACGGTAATGGTTGAGCCTCGGCTGCCTAAGGAAATCTTTTTGGTTGTAGTTATGCTTATATTTCCTGTTCCTTGTACTGAGGTACTGTCGGAGGCTGAGATTTTTATATTTTGGGCATTGATGGTAAGAGTTCCTGTTGGCACATTGATTTCCATATTGCCGTTATGATCGATTTTGAATACATCTGTAAAACTGTTTGCAAAATCATTTGGGACTCCGATTTTATCTTTGAATTCGTTGGTAACTGCGTTAATATCGGTTTCAGCCTTTGAAAAAGCAGTTTTTTTGGTATCAAGCACCTTATAGGCTTCGTTTAGGTTTTCTTTAAGACTTGAGAGATCATCATTAAGTTTCTCCAATTTTTTCTTGTCAGACTCTTCGGCGCTCTCGTCTTCTGCTCGGATTTGGGCTTCAAAGATCTTCTGTTCGCGGGTTTTGGCTATGATTTCAGATTCTATTTTTTTGACTTTTGTTTTTTGTTCTTTTAGCTCAGCCTTCGCGTTAAGGAAACTCTGCTTGGTTTTGCTACAGCGAGCCTTCAGATTTTTTTCTTGAAGATTGGGGTGAGATGTCAGTTTTTCGTTTGATGGCAGATATTTGGTATCAAATGCCATTGTATCATCATAATTTTTGTATGCTACATAATTGTTTGACTGTAAGACCATGGCCTCGACAATGGAGCTTTCAGTGCCGGCTAAAATTTTGTTTTTTATAAGTTCATGGATACTAGAATTCTTTTCAAGAATAATGTCTGACAAAACATCAGAGCTGCGCTTAACATTAAATCCGGTTATTCCTGTATTTTTGCTTTTATCCTGAGCGTTCCAGATATGTACTCTTGCTCCCTTATCATAGGTAGTAAGCATTTTAATCGAAGAGAGGGTATTGTTACGGTTATCGCGGTTAGCGGCTTCTACTATCTCGGTGCTCCTTGGCGTTAAATATGAATGCAGATAAAAATTATTATCACTGCAGATAATGAGGATCCTTTGACCGATGCGGGGAAACGTAAAGGAATCATTAAAGCCTGTAAATGAAGTTAAATTAACACATACCGGTGAGCTGTAGCCATCAGGTAGTGCGTAGAACTTGCTAGGGGTTACAGTATCATCTCCTGCAAAGATGCAGATGGAATCGTTGCGGGGTTCATTGGTGAGAGTGTCCCACACCCCTGAGTATTTTCCGTCTCCGTCTGAAACAGTGGCTTCGAGTATCTTAGCAGAAGAGCTGGCTGGAATACCGTTTAAGACCATGTGAGATGCGAATGCCTCTGCCATATTCTCATCTTTTGGGTTTTGTGCAAGTGCCATACTAGACGCTGTGGTGACGTTCATTCCCAATTCAGCGGGAGCAGAGAAGGAGCCGGGCTCATTCTTGTGATTAATTTCATATGCAGTAAAGAGGCAGTCTATGCTTGGTTTTGAGTCAGAGGCGTTGAATGTTTTGTTGAGCGTGCAGCAAATATGCAGTTTACAGCTATCTACGATAAGTTTTACACTGTCACCTATGTAATTTTGGGTATTGATGACTGTTCCTGGCGTAAAAATAAGCTGCGATGCGCTTATATGGTAACGCTGATTCTCCCGTTTTTGTTTATTTACATAGTTTTTTTCGACCTCTACAGTGGCGTTGGCCTTTGACTGTAAGGCATCGACGTTTTGACTGTTGGAAAAAGACAAGAAACTATTGCTAAGCGGACTTGTGGATAACTCTTGATTTAGTACTTCAACTTTTATTGAGTTAAGTTTTGGAGAACCGTCATAGCCTTTGTTACAGGTGATAACCATCTTGTTATCAATATTTTCAAGCTCTTCTGTATCTTGAGAAAAGTATGAACTTATCACATCTGAGCCTTGCTTGATGCCATATCCTTTGCTCAAGAAAACATTAATTTTATTATTTCCTGTGTGGGAATGCGTTATGCAAAAATTCAGACCGTAATCAAGCAGAATCTGTCGTAATGCGCACAGAGGAGTATAGGCCCCAAGCTGCAAGGTTACGTTGTCGGGAAGTTTGCTGATGATATTGTCTTTGTCTAAAAGAGTGTAATGAATTGGCAGTCCAGCGTCCTTACTGTGATCCGTGCCGTATACAATTCTAGAGGGAGTGCTTAGGAGCATTTCTAGTTTGTCTTTGATTGCCCCTATTTTTGTATCTTGATACTTATGGTTTATCTTGGTGAGGAGCTCGTATGGGGATACAAAGTCAATTTGGTATTTGTATACAGTATCGTTGCTGTCAGTTGTAACTTCGAGGGAATCTCCAAGAAAATTTATGCTACATATTAAGCCGTTAAAGTAGCGTTCAAACACAAATGGTATGTTGAGCCTGGTTTTCTGGTCTTCAAGTTCATCTGAGATCTTGGCGTGTATACTAATGACTTTTCCTATTTTTTCACCGAGCTCTGAGGCTTTTAGTGCTTCAGTGGAATAAAGCAAAATTGTGCCGTGGTACAAAGCGGAAATGCCTTCTGTGAACGTTAGTTCATATACGGAATTATGTTTGAAATACTCCTGAGAATTTTTGGAGTCAATAGTAAAGGATAGAGAAATAACTTTTGTATGCATATAACCTGCTCCGTAACAGCCGAGTTATCGTACACTAAGGTGAGACAACTAGAAGTGATAAAACTTTTTTTAAATGTATACGTAAATAGAGTTCATCAATATGTTTATAGCAGTATTTGCATTTTTGCAAAACATAAGTTAATTTTAGGTGGTATTTTTAAATTTTTTTTTGAAGTAGATCAAAAAAAGATGGCTATATGTAGTCTAAAAATGTATAAATTCTTTTAAGTATAGATTATGTGTAAAACTCTGCTTAAGTACAACTTCCCAACGTACAGATCTATAAAGTTTTCTTTGGTCTACCTCTTTTTTTTGATTTCTGTTTTAGGATAAGCCTAAAAATTGCAGCATACTATAAAGAACAGGTGTAATTCTGATTAGACTCCATGCTTTCGCTTTTGTTAAATTTATTTGCGCGTTGTAATTCTTTTCATAATGCATTTGTAAGTCATGGTCTAAAAGAGTTTGTGTTTAGCAAAGAAATTGATTAGTTTGTAAGTTTACAATGAAGAAAGGAAATCACAGAATTTAGAACCTATATCTGAATAATCATTGTGTACTCTAGTTTTATCAAATTCACAGGTGTGTTTATAAAACCTCATGACATGGGAATCACGTTTGATTGGGTTAATACAAAAAAAGAGTCTGTGCCATAGGTGCTGACTTTGCCAAAATAACTTGGTTTAATGCTCTCCTCAGGCAATCCTGTGTTGTCTTCAGAACAGCAAAATTTCTAATTGAAAAAAATTTTTTTATGGTAGGCTAAAACTGTACTATACTTAGTTTAAGTGATAAAGCGCATATTTAACGAACGCATTTACTGAGTTTATTGCATCAATTTTGAACATATAGGCAAGAAAATGCAAAATATCTTACGATCGATCACAAAATTAGTTATTTTGATTTTACGATTTTAGAAGATGATTTTACTCTTATGCGTTGGATATTCTTTGTTTGGATTTTTAGGTTAAAGTGAGGTTTTTATGCCACTTCCAGAACTTTCGTCTCTTGCAACTGAGATTGCTTCGGACAATGTTTCAGGTGAGAACTGCGAATATGATCCCCTGTATGTAGATCTCGACAGTCTCGCCGTGGAGGTTCCTGAGACTGAATTTGGCGATTCGGTAAATGAAGGCCGTGAACCTGATTTCGTCAAACTGACGGCCAACTGTATGTCGCTTTGGGAGAGGACTCGAGATCTAAGAGTAGCCGCCTATTACACCATTGGCGCTTCTTGTCTTTACGGTTTTGATGGCCTTAAACTGGGATTGGGGATGATAGACTATCTTGTTGAGAATATGTGGGACAGTTTCTATCCTCAGCTTGATCCTGACGACAACAATGATCCTACGGAGAGAGTGAACATTATGCATATGCTTTCTCCCCAGAGTGGCTCTTATAATGATCCTATTATGTTCATGAGCCATATGCGTGATACCAAGGTTGTACCTGGTCTTGATTACACGATTCGTGATGTCATGATTGCGCAGGGATTCCTAGAATCAAGCGATGCTAAGGGGGTTGATCCTGTTCTTCTGAATGCAGAGCTTCACGGAATACCTTTAGATGTGATGCAGTCCCGAGGGCAATGTCTAGATGAAATAATTGCGCTAGTCGACAAGATTACTGAAAACATGAACGAAAAGATGGGAGATACTGGTTTTTTATCCATGGATAATCTTCTATCAGAACTTAAGACTATTAGAAAGTTCTATTCCATATACTCTTCAGGAGATGCTGCGGTTCAAAATCAGGCTGAGACTGGAAATGAAGAACCAAACAATGCGACTAGAACGGAAAACAGCGCATCTGTACAGAGTGTAAGACACGAAAGTTTTGACATCAAAAGCTACATTGTCTCAGAAAGGGGGGATGCGCTGATGCTCATAAAGAAGTGTTCAGATTTTTTCAGCAGAACCGAACCTACAAGTCCTTTGCCATATCTTCTCAACCGTGCGTTGCGTATGTCAGATATGAATCTTCTTGACATAATGCGTGAGATTGATGAAAATTCAGTTACCAAGGCAATGGAGCAGTTGGGTGTGGTTCAGAAAACAGAAGAATAGTTTTTTTATTTAACATACATGAAAGGATGTGTTGATGGCAAGTAAAAGTTCGCAAAAATTTATTGCAAAAAACAGGGCTCCTCGTGTTCAGGTCGAATATGACGTTGAACTTTACGGAGCAGAGAAGAAAGTCAATCTGCCATTTGTTATGGGCGTAATGTCGGATCTGTCTGGTAAGCCTACAGAACCGCTACCAAATGTTGATGAACGTACATTCCTGGATTTTGATGCTGAGAATTTTGATAGCAGAATGAACAGTATCAAACCAAGAGTAGCCTTCAGTGTACCAAACGTGCTAAATGAGGACGGTGGCAACATTGCGGTTGACATTACTTTCAACAACATGGAGGATTTTTCTCCTGATAAAGTTGCAGAAAAGGTAGAAGGCGTAAAACAGTTGTTAGAGGCAAGAAAGCAACTTTCGAACCTTTTATCCTATATGGACGGTAAATCAGGCGCGGAGGAGCTTATCGGAAAACTGCTTGATGATCCTGCTCTGCTTAAGGCTCTTTCTGCCAAGGCTAAGGATGAACTTGAAAAAGCCAAGAGTGAGACTGCAGATAAGGAGGAGAAATAATTATGACTGATACAGCCAAACAGGAAGGGGCATTATCTGCCGAGATGGAACTTTCTGATTTTGACAAACTATTAAATCAGGAGTTCAAACCAAAGTCTGAAGAAGCAGATGTAGCGGTAAAGGGAGCAGTGAGAACCTTAGTATCTCAGGCTCTTGAGAATGCCACTTTGGTAAGTGATAATGCCGTAAGAACCATTGAAGGCATTATATCTGAGATTGATAAGAAATTAAGTGCTCAGTTAAATAAGATCATTCATCACAAGGATTTTGAAAATCTTGAAAGTGCCTGGCGTGGATTGTCATATCTTGTCAACAATACTGAGACAAGCACCAACCTTAAGGTGAGAGTGCTCAATATCAGCAAGAAGGATATTGCCAAGACTCTTAAGAAATTTAAGGGGACATCTTGGGATCAAAGCCCTCTTTTCAAGAAAATCTATGAAGAGGAATATGGTACTGCAGGTGGTGAGCCAATCGGTGCGATTATTGGCGATTACTACTTCAATCATACTGCTCCAGATCTTGAAGTGTTAAAGGGCATTGCACAGATTTCTGCAGCCGCTCATGCTCCATTCATCTCTGCCGCTGATCCTTCCATTATGAATCTTGATTCTTGGCAGGATTTGTCAAATCCTAGAGATATTTCCAAGATATTCTCAACTCCTGAGTATGCTGCATGGAGATCCTTCCGTGATTCTGAGGACAGCCGTTATGTTGCTCTGACACTGCCTAGAGTGTTAAGTCGTGCTCCATACGGAGAGACTACCAATCCTGTCGAATCATTTGATTTTGAAGAGGATACCGGCAATGGTAACAGTGCCAACTATAATTGGATGAATGCTGCCTATGCCATGGGTGTGAATATCAACCGTTCGTTTGCAGACTACGGCTGGTGTGCCCACATTCGTGGTGTTGAATCAGGTGGTGTAGTTGAAAATCTGCCAACTCATACCTTCCCATCAATGGACGGAGGTGTGACGATGAAGTGCCCAACTGAGATTGCTATTACCGATCGTCGTGAGGCTGAATTGTCAAATAACGGATTCTTGCCTCTGTGTCATTGGAAAAATACCGATTATGCCGTTTTCATTGGCGGACAGACTACGAATAAGCCTCAGGAATATGATAATCCTGATGCAACAGCAAATGCCAATTTATCAGCAAGACTTCCATACATATTTGCCACAACAAGATTTGCTCACTATCTAAAATGCATTGTGCGTGACAAGATT
>Ga0326511_10001693_pt1 | contig 18166 bp, 13 predicted proteins | sample 0_2496_0518_D_FD_203701 | JGI IMG/M metagenome (GOLD analysis project Ga0326511, IMG submission 203701) | Bovine rumen microbial communities from UC Davis, California, United States - 0_2496_0518 | ecosystem: Host-associated > Mammals > Digestive system > Stomach > Rumen | place: USA... | reverse complement strand
AGAATCCGTTCCTTGCGTCAAAAAGCAAACGTAAGGTGAAGGGGCGCGACTCCTGCCGCCTCGCTGCATAAAGCGTAAAGAAAAAAATCCACTTTCGCCCGGAGCCTGTCACCTGTTCAGCGCAGCGGTTTGGTGACAGGCGACTACATTAAGCGAAAGTGGATTTTTTTTAGCGGCAGCATGGTGGCAGGAGTCGCGTCCTTTCACCGCCTTTTAGCCGCAGCTTTTAGCAAAGAACGGGCTCCCCGCCCCTCCTTTTCCTAAGAAGCGTAACTTTTACAGGATCATGCCCGAGACAGCTTCTTGAACTCCTCGAGCTTCTTATGCGCCTCACCCGAAGCGATGAGCTTGCGGGCAACCTCAATTCCTTCGGCGATCGACTCGGCCTTGCCGCCGAGGTAAATACCGGCGCCGGCGTTGAGGAGGACGATATCGGCCTTCGGACCCTGCTCGCCGTTCAGAATGCCTTCCGTGATCTCGGCATTCTCGGCCGGGTCACCGCCGCGGATATCTGCTTTCGTGCAGCGGATAAAACCGAAATCCTCCGGTTTGACCGTATAGCGGCGGTACCAGCCGTCACGGAACTCGCAAACGCTCGTCGGGGCACTCATCGAGAACTCATCGAGGCAATCCTGACCGTAAACGACAAAACCACGTTTGACACCGAGCGCGCCCATAACTTTGGCGACCGGCTCGAGGAGATACTCGTCATAAACACCGAGGAGCATACGCGTCGGATGCGCCGGATTCGTCAGCGGTCCGAGAATATTGAAGACTGTGCGGATACCGAGCTCCTTGCGGATCGGGCCGACATATTTCATGGACGAGTGGTAAAGCTGAGCGAAGAGGAAACAGAGATTGATCTTCTCGAGCTCTTCGACGGCTTTTTCCGGTGACTGTCGGATATTGACACCGAGCGCCTCGAGGCAGTCTGCCGTGCCGCACTTCGAGGATGCGGCGCGGTTGCCGTGCTTCGCGACTTTGATGCCGGCCGCGGCGATGATGAATGCCGCTGTCGTCGAAATGTTGATGCTGTGGGCATGATCGCCGCCCGTGCCGACAATATCAAGAACATCCATGTCATGTTCAACTTTTGTCGCGTGGTCGCGCATCGCGGCCGCAGAGCCCGAGATTTCGTCAATCGTCTCGGCTTTTGCGCTCTTTGTCGACAGTGCGGCGAGGTAGGCGGCATTTTCCGTTGCCGTCGTTTCGCCCGACATGATCTCATTCATGACGGTGTAGGCTTCGTCGTACGTCAAATCCTGTTTGTCAACAATCTTTTTAATCGCATCTTTAATCACTGGAACCACTCCTCTGAAACTTGCTTAACGGGGGTTTTATGCGTTGGCTTTCTGGAATTTCTCCATAAAGTCGGCGAGGGCGACAGCACCTTCGTACGGCATCGCATTGTAAAGAGACGTGCGCATGCCGCCGACGCTGCGGTGTCCTTTCACGCCGCTGAGGCCGTGTTCGAGGGCTTCGGCGACGAATTTTTTCTCGAGTTCTTCGCTCGGCAGACGGAACGTGACGTTCATGAACGAACGGCTTGCCGGCTCTGCATGGCCGCGGTAGAATCCGTTCGAATTGTCGATGACATCATAGACGAGAGCGGATTTTTTCTTGTTGAGTTTTTCCATCGCGGCAAGACCGCCCTGAGCCTTGATCCATGCGGCCGTTTTGCCGACCATGTAAATGCAGAATGCCGGCGGCGTGTTGTAGAGCGAATCTTTTTTGAGGAACGTATTGTAACGGAACATCGTCGGGAGAGACTCCGGGCTGTTCTCGATGAAGGATTTCTTCGCGACGACGAGGACAACGCCCGCAGGGCCGAGGTTTTTCTGGACGCCGGCGTAGATGAGGTCAAACTTTTTGAAGTCAACGGGGCGCGAGAGCATGTCGGAGGACATGTCGGCGATCAGCGGAACGCCTTTCGTATCCGGTACGTAATGATACTCCGTGCCGTAAATCGTGTTGTTGTAGCAGACATGGACATAAGCCGCGTTCGGGTCAATCCGGAGTTCATCCTGCGTCGGAACATGACGGTAGCCGCCTTCCTTGCTCGAGGCGATGATTTCGCCGACACCGAGATGCGCGGCTTCTTTGTATGCCTTTTCGGCGAAGCTGCCGGAGAGGACGTAGGAACCCGGATGCTCCTTCGTGGCAAAGTTCATCGGGACGAGTGCGAACTGCGTGCTGCCGCCGCCCGTCATAAAGAGAACTTCGTAGTCATCACCGAGACCCATGAGCTCCTTGATGTCAGCTTTTGCCTGGGCGTGAACGGCCGCATAAGCCGGTGCGCGGTGGCTGATCTCGAGGATCGACATACCCGTATGGTTAAAGTTCAAAAACTCGGCCTGTGCCTCCTTGAGTACGTCAAGCGGCAGCGTTCCCGGACCCGGGTTGAAATTATAAACGCGATCTGCTTCCATGAAAAAACCTCCTGTTATATGGACAATACCATGATTTACTTGCCTTAACTGTCACAATCCGCATATTGCGGACAATGGCTTTCCTTTCATTTTATCGCGCCCTATAGCGAATGGCAAGAGAAAAATTTCACACCTGCACACCGGAACGGGACAGGAGTCGCCGACAGGCGGAAGAAATGACGCCGCGGCTTACATAGATTTGCAAATGTACTTCCGAAAAGGGCTTGACGATAAATTTCGGATGCACTATAATGGCAGTATGCACGAAAACAGGAAACGCGACGAACAGGAAGCGTCCTTGACCTATCGCAAAGAGAACCGGCGGGCGGTGCGAGCCGGTAGAAGGTGACGGACGTTCCGCCTGGGAGCGGCTGACGACGAGTCAGACGGGTAAGCCCGATACAGCGACAGAGAGACGCATGTGCGTCACTTGGGTGGTACCGCGGAACTGATGCTTCGTCCCAATGGGGGCGGGGCTTTTTTATTTGTACCGGTTTTCCTGCACCGAAGGAAACATTGACAGGAGTTTTCGATTGGGGAGAGATTAGGATGAAAGTTTTAGCAGCAGACGGCATTTCGCCGAAAGGAATTGAGCTTTTACAGCAGGAGTTCGAGGTCGTAGTCAAAAACAAACTGCCGGCCGAGGAATTGCTTGAAATTATCCCGGAATTTGACGCACTCATCGTCCGTTCGGCATCGAAAGTCACGGCCGAAGTCATCGAGCGCGCAACGAAACTGAAAATCATCGGCCGCGCCGGTGTCGGCGTCGACAACATTGACATCCCGGCAGCGACAAAACGCGGCATTATCGTCATCAATTCCCCGGGCGGCAACACGATCGCCGCAACGGAGCACACGATGGCCATGATGCTTTCGATGGCGCGCAATATCCCGATCGCGAACGAAACGGTACAGCGCGGCGAATGGAACCGCAAACAGTACGTCGGCGTCGAACTGCGCGGCAAAACGCTCGGTGTCGTCGGCTTCGGACGTATCGGCAGCGGCGTTGCCAAACGCGCCCAGGCATTTGACATGAACGTCATCGCCTATGACCCGTATATTAATGAAGCGCGCGCCAAATCCATGGGCGTACGCGTCTGCACGCTTGACGAAGTCGTCCGCGAATCGGACTTCATCACCGTCCATATGCCGCTGACGCCGGAGACGCGCGGCATGATCGGCATGGAAGAAATGAAAAAGATGAAAAAAGGCGTCCGCCTCGTCAACTGCGCACGCGGCGGCATTATCAATGAAGCCGACCTCGCCGAAGCCGTCAAACAGGGCCTCGTCGCCGGAGCCGCCATCGACGTATTCACGCAGGAACCGCTCCCGGCAGGTCATCCGCTCGTCGGTGTCAAAGGCATTTTCCTGACGCCGCATCTCGGCGCATCGACCGTTGAGGCACAGATCGGCGTTTCCATGGACGTTGCCAAAGGCATCCGCGCCGCGCTCCACGGCGAACCGGTTGCAACCGCCGTCAACATGGCCCCGGTTTCCCCGCAGGTCATGCAGGTTATTGAACCGTATCTGACACTCGCGGAACGCCTCGGCTGCACGGTCTGCTCGCTCGCCGCAGGCCCGATCCAGACGGTCGAAGTCACGTACAACGGCGAAATCACTGACGTCAGCACGAGTCTCATCACGACGGCCGTACTCAAAGGCATGCTGAATCCGGTCCTCGAAGAAGCGGTCAATTATGTCAACGCACCGGGCCTCGCGAAGGAACGCGGCATCACAGTCTCCGAAGTCAAGAGCCGCAACGCCGTCAGCTACGCCAACCTCATTTCCGTCAAAATCACGACGGCAGACGGCAAACAGGTCAGTGTCGAAGGCACGCTCTTCGGACGCGAAGGCCGCATCGTCGAGATCAACGGTTTCCGCGTTGACGTTGACCCGCACGCGCGCATCCTCATCTGCCCGCATATCAACCGCCCGGGCATCATCGGTAAAGTCGGCTCGATCCTCGGCGACGCCGGCATCAACATTTCGGCAATGCAGGTCGGCAAAACGGACATCGAAGGCACGAACATCATGGTCCTGACGATTGACAATGACATCAAGGCTGACACGCTCGCCAAAGTCAAAGAAGTCGACGGCATCTTTGACGCGAAACTCGTCAACTTCTACGCTCTGTGATCTGCGTTTTATACAACAATAACCAACAAAAGTAATACGATGTAATTACCGCGAAAAGCACTCCGAAAGGGGTGCTTTTTTTGTGATTTGTTTACACAATTTGAAGAATACGTGTATACAAATTGACATGTCTGTAAGTCTGTGTTAACATCGTTACATATTCAAGGGGGAATGATGTATGTTTACGAAAGACTTACTCGCAGCAAGAATCCGCATTATGTCGCTGAGCCAGATCCGTCAGATGACGGAGGAGGTCCGCAGCAATCCGGATGAATACAAAAAAGACACAATCGAATACTGCGATGCCATGTACGACATCATCTCCTCGCTGTCCGACGAACGCAACGCGGAGATCGTCGGCGAGCTCGTCGAAAACTATTCGTCGATGGGCATTTTCGATGAGGTTTACATCGTCGATTCGATGCTGGCGCTCGCACTCGCATCGTACCAGAACGAGCTCGGCGAGCCGAACATTTACGATATGGGCTGGACGAAGTCTGCATGGGAATTCTTCCGCACGGCCTGCGAAAGCAAGTGCGGCGATGCCATGTGGTACTACAATAATTAAATTTTCATTCGATATGAATTAGATTTAAATGAACAAGGAAACGGAGACGACCGGCGAGAAGCCGGCCGTCTTTTTTGCGCCGTTTTGCGGCGTCGGTTATGTTTAAATCTCGAAAATGAATTCGGGATGGGTATTTTGCGACAAAAAAAGATGCGTTTTGTGACACGGGATGAAAAATACGGTAGAATTGTTTTAAGATTGTTATATAAAAATAAATAGGTAAGCGAAACGAGGATTTCGGGAAGGAAGTGGGGTTATGCTGCGGATTGCGATTTGTGATGACGATCGGGATCAGCTCGGGCTGATTAAGATGGCTATCGAGACGTATTGCGGGATTAACGGAGAGTCCGCGGTTTATACGCTCTATGACAAGGCGTTTGATTTTATCGATGACATCGAGCGGCATCGCCCGTTTGATATTGTTTTTTTGGACATTTGTATGCCGGGGATGCTCGGGACGGATATTGCCGAGCAGATGCGTCAGGAGAAGATGGCGTGTGAGATTATTTTTTTGACGTCAAGCGACGAGTTTGCGGTCGATGCGTTTGCCGTGGACGCTGCGCATTATATCTTGAAGCCGTTTACGCAGGAGCAGATCAATACGGCGATGGATCGCGCGCTCGAACGGATTCGCCTGCGCGGCAGCCGGCGGATGATTTTGCATATTGCGGGCGGCATCCGGGTCGTCCAGATCGACGATATCCAGTATATTGCGAGCAACGGTCATATTTTGACGCTGTATCTGAAGGACGGTTCGACGGTGGAGGTGCGTCAGACGATGACGGCGATGCTCGCGGACCTCGAAAGTCTCGCGCCGCGTCAGTTTGTGAGCCCGATTAAGGGGTATATCGTGAATCAGCGGGAGATCTGCTATATCAAGACGACGCATCTGAAGGTCGGGGATAAGGAGATTCCGCTGACAAAGGGCGGGTATAAGCCGTTCAAGGATCGGTATTTTGATTATTTGTTTTCCTTATAAAAGGCGGGATCGCGAAAAAGTTCGGGAACAAAAAAGCCCCGCCGAAAGGCGGGGTTCGTGCAAAGGAATCCATCAACCGAGCAATCCGGACGCTCCGGCCGGTTGACATCTGCAAAAACATACTTTTCAAAATTTATATCCATGTGTTTATTATATATCCCAAAGTAGTTATTTACAAGTAGTTACCATAATACGGCCGACCTTTATGTCTATATATGAGGTCGGTTTTTGCGTTGTGTTCGGCGGTTTTTCCGTGATATACTGGTAGCAAATAACGTTCGGTTTGAAGGAGTGGTTTGGATGCGGAGTCGGGTTTTGACGGTTTTGGCGGCGGCGGGGTTGTGTTTGACGATGCTCGCCGGGTGCGGGGGGACGGCGGCGAAGGATGCCGGGGCGCCGGAGAAGGTTTTGACGGTTGAGGAGCGGGCGGATCAGATTGTCGCGGGGATGTCGACGGCGGAGAAGGTCGGGCAGCTCGTGATGATCGGCGTGCAGGGGACTGAGGTGAATGACGACAGTCTCTTTATGCTGCATCAGTATCATATGGGCGGCGTCATCCTCTTTGACCGGAACCTCGAGTCGGCGGAGCAGACGCGGAAACTCACGTCAGATCTGCAGGCGCAGGCGGGCGAAAAGGTGCCGCTCTTTATCGGGATTGACGAAGAGGGCGGACGCGTCGTGCGCGGGAAAGCCTTTATCCCGGCGCCTCCGTCGCAGCAGGAAATCGGACGCAGCGGCGATGTCACGGCCGCGCGGGAACAGGCGGCGAAAACGGCCGGGGATCTCCGGGCGCTCGGTGTCAATGTCAACTTTGCGCCGGTGGCTGACGTCAGCGCGACGGATCCGCGATCGTACAGCGGTGACGCGAAAACAGCGGCGGCGTTCGTCGATGCCGCCGCGCAGGGATACCGTGACGGTCATATAATCTACGCGCTGAAACATTTCCCGGGGATCGGGCGCGGCACCGTCGACTCGCATCAGGACATCTCGTCCGTCAACGCGTCAAAGGAAACGCTCCTGCAGACCGACCTCGTGCCGTTCCGTCAGGTCATGGCGCGCGACACGGACCCGGACTGGTTCGTCCTCGTCTCGCATCTCAACTATCCCGCCCTCGACCGCGACAATCCCGCGAGCCTCTCCAAAGCCGTCATGACCGATTTCCTGCGCGGGGAGCTCGGCTATAACGGGCTCGTTATCACCGACGATCTCGAAATGGGGGCCGTCTCGCGTCACCATGAGTTCCGCGATCTCGGCGTACAGGCCGTCCTCGCCGGCGCCGACGTCGTCATGGTCTGTCACGAATACCCGCATGAAACGGATGTCTACCTCGGCCTGCTGGACGCGGTCGAAAACGGCACGATCAGCCAAGCGCGGCTGGATGAGTCGGTGCGGAGGGTTGTGCTGGCGAAGTTGCGGATGCAGGAATGATGTCTACGGGCGATCAAAAAAATTCATAAAAGATCAGAAAATCTTCTGCGGTTGGCAGGAGATTTTTTATTTTTCGCGAATTTGTCCATTATGAAAAGATAGTCTATACATAACGGACAAATTAAGGAGGATTTTTCATGCCGGTAGTAAAGAAATCGTTGTTGGTGTTGTTGGTGATCGGACTGATTGCAGCGGGGTGCACATATTACGGATTGTCCGGGAAAGAGGAGCCGGAAACGTTACCGCCCGTAACGGCAGAAAACCGGAAAGAAGCGTCAAAACGAACGGAAATTGCTGTTTATGTGACGGGCGCTGTCGTCGAACCCGGTGTTGTTTATTTACAACAAGGTGCGCGCGGCGGCGATGCGGTCAAGGCCTGCGGCGGGTTTTTACCGGAAGCGGCCGTCGATCAGGTCAATCTCGCGATGGTTTTAAAGGATGGTCAGCAATTGCGCGTTCCTGTTAAACCGGCACCGGGAACCGGGGCAGTCGGGACCGCAAATCCGGACGGATCCCCGGGGGGTCAATCCGGAATGACGTCAACTGCGTCATCGTCAAAAGCGGCAATGTCAGGCGGCGCACTCGTCAATATCAACACCGCAGATGCAAAACAATTGGATACGCTTCCGGGGGTCGGTCCTTCGATGGCACAGCGGATCATCGAATACCGCGAGGCAAATGGCGGCTTTTCGATGCCGGAAGACTTGAAGAAAGTCCGCGGCATCGGTGACGCGAAATTCCAAAAACTGCAGGATAAGATCTGTATCTGAGGTGCTATATGACAGTCAATTCGGATGCGTTTCTCACCAGTGTGCTCGCGGCGCTTTCACTCGGCATCGTTGCGGTTTTTTCCGGCATTTTACCACAAAATACGGCGCTTTTTGCCGCTGTCGCCGTTTTTTTCGGCGTAGCTGTGTTCGGTACGGTTATCTGTCACGCGGGGAACCGATTGACAATACCGGCTGTACTCATCTTTTTCCTGGCACTCGGTATTTTGCGCGGCACGGCAGCCTTTGACTTGTCGCCGACGGATATTTCGCATCGGGCGGGTCAGGAAGTGGCGGTCGAGGGAACGGTTGACGGTGAAGTGCGCAGGAGTACGGCTTCAGACGGCAGTACGAAACTTCGTTATGTCGTAGCCGCAGATCGTGTGCGCGGAACCGACGGTTCGGTTTCGCCCGTGAGCGGCAAGCTTGTGATTTATGCACGCGTCAAGGAAGGGGATCATGTCAAAACAGCACGGATCGGGGATCGCGTACGCGCAACCGGCGAAATTCGTCTGCCTCACGGATACCAAAATCCGGGTCAGATTGATACGGCATTGCTTCTGCGGACGGATGGGATTACGGCAACATTGTCCACGGGGAAAAGCGGTGTTGACATTGCGCCGGTTGAAAATACAGCAGTTCTTGAGCGTTTTGCCGCCGATGTGCGTGCTCATTACCGTCAGTCGATGGAAAACGTCATGCCGAAAGAAGATGCGGCGGCGATTTTTGCGATGCTTTTCGGCGGATACGAAGGGATCAAGGAAGAACTGCTGGAATCGTTTACGGTGACGGGGATCGTCCATATTCTTTCCGTTTCCGGTTCTCATGTCAGTCTTCTCGCGGCTGTGACCGCTTTACTCTGTCGGTTGTTTCATTTACCGGCACGGGCATCGGCAGGATTGGTGATTGCCGTTATTGCGTTTTACTGCGTGCTTGCGGGACTTGTACCGCCCGTTATTCGTTCCGGTATTATGGGGGGCCTGGCATTTCTCGCGTTTGCACTCGGACGGGAAAATGACAGCAGGCGGCTTCTGATTTTGACTGGATTCTTTATGCTTCTTTGGCAGCCGCTTTTGCTCGGACATATCAGTTTTCAATTGTCATTTTTGGCGACAGCGGGACTGCTTTTCTTGGGACCGTCGCTGCGAAACTGGTTTTGTCGCTTGAAAATGCCGGATGTTCTTGCGGCGGGGTTTGCCGTTACGACAGCTGCGCAGCTCGCAACGTTGCCGGTTCTCGCGTGGTATTTTAATCAGTTGTCAATCTCTTCGCTTTTGGCAAACTTGATTGTCGTACCGATCGTTGAAGGCATGATTATCATCGGATTATTCGGCGGCATCGCGGCGTTTCTTTTGCCTCCGCTCGGTATGATCGTATTTCTTGCCGACAGTCTGCTTTTGGGGCTCGTCAGCGAAATGACTCGTGTCCTTGCCGCGCTCCCGTACAGTCAGGTTCAGATTCCGACACCGGGACTTGTGTCGAGTGTGCTGTTTTATGTTTTACTGAGTTTTCCGTTATGGCCTGAGGAGCGGCGTCAACAGTGTTTTGATTTGACGCGAAAATACCGGAGCATGTTTGTCGGCGTCAGTTTGTGCTGCGTCTTCGTTTTTACGGTTATTTCCCTGCTCCGTCCGCCGCAGCTTACGGTTCACTTCATTGATGTCGGTCAGGGGGACGCGGCTCTCGTGGTGACGCCGAAAGGTCATGCGTTTCTGTTTGACACGGGCGGGACGCGCGACGGATTTGACATCGGCGGACGTGTGACGGTTCCATATCTACGCCATTACGGTGTCCGCTCACTTGATGCCATTTTTTTAACACATGCGCATGAAGATCACGCGGCCGGATGCGGCGCCGTTCTTCGTCAAATGCCGGTCGGGCGCGTTGTTACGGCTGCCGAGGATCGATCGGATTACGCGCGCAGCATGCGGCTCGGCGAGGGCGATCCTCTCGTTCAAAAATTGACGCGAGGCCGCGCCGGTGACGTCTGGGAAATCGACGGCGTACGCATCGAGATCCTTTACGGCCCGGACAAGCCGGAGGGCGTTGACCTGACAGGCAACGAAGTGTCCAATGTCTACCGCGTCACGTACGGTCGCGCCTCATTTCTTTTTACCGGCGATCTCGTTAAAGAGCAGGAACAGGCGATGCTTGACGCCGGTATTGACGTCAGCAGTACCGTCCTTAAAGTAGGGCATCACGGATCCAATACGTCAACGGGAGATCCGTTCCTCCGTCAGGTCGCACCGTCCTATGCGGTATTCTGCGTCGGCCGGGACAACGGCTTCGGGCATCCGAAAGCGGATGTGGTCTCGCGCTGCCGCTCGGCCGGCGCACGGATTTTGCGGACGGATCGGGACGGGGCCGTTGTGTTTTCAACGGACGGGGTGCATCTTGCGGTGCAGTCGTTTGCATTGTGATTGTCATTTTCGTGCTTTTTCATGTTCAAATTATATCGAAATCTGTACAGTAAACGGAAAGAACTGGATTTTTTGCGGTTCTTTCCGTATTCTTGTCTTAAGGATAAAAGCAAATCGGTGCAGATGGACAGAAAGTTTTATGATTTGCTTCCTTACATTTGCTATCGGTTTGGAATAAGATAAGGCAAATGACGAAGGAGGCTGTGACAATGGACTGGAAAACGCGTGTAATGGAAATCCCCCGGCTGAAAAACCGGGTGCTCGGCAGTGTCGTCGGGATCGTGCTGATCGCGCTGGCGATCGATCTGCTGCGGTTTGCGATGTTCGGCAATGACCCGTGGTCCTGTATGATCCTCGGCTTCAGTAATGTGTCGGGGATATCGTACGGGATGTGTGCGAATCTCTACAATATCGTGATGATGATCGGGATGCTGATTTTCGGGCGCAAGTATATCGGCATCGGGACGTTCGTGTATCTGTTCCTGATCGGCTCGGTGACGGATCTGTTTTATTGGATCCTCGCGCCGCTCTGGGGACCCGATGTGACATTGACGCTGTCGATGCGCGTTGTGTTGATGGCAGCCGGCATTTTCATTTGCAGTCTCGGCGATGCGTTTTATATGGATGCGAATCTCGGGATCGGGCCGTATGACGCGATCAGCTGGATTATCCAGGACGCGAAGGGCGGCAAGGGGTTCTGGCGGTTCAAGTATCTGCGTGTCTGCCTCGATCTGTCGTCGGCGGCCATCGGGTATGTGCTCGGCAGTATCGTGAGCATCGGGACGATGATTACGGCGTTTTTTATGGGTCCGCTGATCAATTTTCTCATCGATCATGTCAGCCATCCGCTGATTTACGGGCGGGAGTGAGCGGTTTTTCCGTTTTTTTCGTTTGACATCTGGACAGATCCGTACGCTTCGTAGTAATATGGGCGTCAGTGGGTAGATAAGTTTCGGATTTGTTTTCGATTGAGTGGGGATAGTATGAACTGGAAGGAATATGTTGCGTCGATCCCGTTGCTGAAGCGCCGTGTGGTTGCGCTGATTATCGGCATTACGATCATGGGTTTTGCGGTCAATCCGCTGCGGTTTGCGCTGTTCGGCAATGACCCGTATACGTGTATGAATCTCGGCTACAGCAATGTGACGGGGCTGTCGGTCGGTACGTGCATGACGATTTTTAACGTGGTGTTCCTCGTCTGGATGTTTTTCTGCGGGCGCCGGTATATCAATATCGGGACGCTGATTTATCTCTTTTATCTCGGGATGGCGAGTGACTTTTTCTATGCGCTGCTGCAGCCGTATTTCGGCGGGGAGCTCGATCTGATGACGCGTGTGCTGCTCATGGGCGGCGGGATTGTCATTTCTTGTTTCGGCGTGTCGTTTTATATGGCGTCGAATATCGGCATGGGTCCGTATGATGCGTTCAGCTGGATTATGCAGGACAATTACGGGCACAAAGGGAAGTTTTTCCAGTTTAAGTATATGCGTATCTGCCTCGACTTTTCGGCGGCGGCGATCGGGTTTATGCTCGGGAGTATCGTGAGCATCGGGACGATTATTACGGCGTTCTTTACGGGCCCGCTCGTCAATTTCTTTATCAATAACGTCAGCCGCCCGCTGATTTACGGGCGCCATTCGGATATCAAATAAGTGCGTTTGACGTCAACGCCCTCCTCGGGATGACCGGGGAGGGCTTTTTGTATGGGGCGGCTTTTGCTATAATGGAGGAAATGACGCGAAGGGGGGCGGGATCATGGAGCTCAATGCAGAACAACGGCGTGCGGCGGAGACGTTTGATCGTCATATTTTGCTGCTCGCGCCGGCGGGGACGGGGAAAACGGGGACGCTTGCGGTGCGGATCGCGAATCTCATCGCGGCAAAGCGGGCGATGCCGGAGGAGATCCTCTGTCTGACGTTTACGAACAAGGCCTGCCGCGAGATGCAGGTGCGTATCGCGGAAACGCTCGACGATCCCAATGAGCCGGTCGTGATCCGGACGTTTCACGGGTTTTGCTACGATGTCATCCGTCAGGAAGCGAAACGCCATGATATTTTTGCGGATTTTACGATTTTTGACGAGACGGACTGCCGCGCGCTTTTGCGCGAGATTGCGGGGCCGGAGTGGCTGCCTTCGTCGCTCTTTCTTCTTGTCACGCAGCTGAAGGAAACCGCGGCGCGGTATGATATTCCCTCGACGGAGGGCGCGGTGGGATATCAAAAGGCGCTTTCGCGGCTGCTTGAGGAAAATGAGGAACGCGTTCGCGCGCTGGCGATCGATGACAAGTACCGGTTTGACAGTCAGCTTTTTGCTATGTGGTGCGGGCGCGGCGCGGCGCTGACGGCAGAATATGACGCGCGGCTTCATGAGATGCATGCGCTGGATTTTACGGATCTTATCGTGCGCGCGGATGAATTGCTGCGTCATGAGGAAACGGCGGTACGGTGGCGGCGGCGCTTTTCGTATATCCATATCGATGAGGTGCAGGATACGAGCGGCCTCGAGTATCGGCTCATTCACCGGATTTTCGGGAGCAGCCGGATTTTGCTTTGCGGGGATGCGTTTCAGACGATTTATGAGTGGCGCGGGTCGCGGCCGCAGACGGTTTTGCGGGCATTTCGGGAGGAGTTTCACCCGCTCGAGATTGCACTGCGGCGCAATTACCGCGCGACGCAGACGCTGCTTTCGGCATCGTTTTCGTATCTTGAGGCGGCGTTTCCCGCGGCGGTTCGGGATGCGTATCCGGAGGGGATCGCGCCCGCAAGTGCGGAGCAGGGCGAACCGATTTTGCTGAAGAGCGCCGTTGACATGGACGAGGAAGCGCAGTGGATTTATACGAAAATCCGCCGGCTTGACGTCAAACGGTTTGATGAGGTCTGCATTTTGACGCGGAGCAACGGGTATAATCAAAGGCTTTCGGCGTATTTTGAGTCGCTGAACCGGCTCATGCCGGATCCGCGGGGACCGCTGCCGTTTTTCCTCATTGACGAGATGAAGTTTTTCCGACGGCAGGAGATCAAGGATGTGCTGGCGTTTTTGCGGCTGATCCGTAATCGGAATGATACGGGGAGCCTGGTGCGCATTGTCGGGCGGTTTGTTCCGGGTGTCGGCAAAAAGACGCTGGAGGTGTTGACGGGAAAACGGGCGCGCGCCTGCGGCCTGCGTCTGACGGATTTTCTGTTGACGTCGGTTGCCAACCGTCACGAGGATCCGTTTGACCCGTTGGTTGACGCGCTTGCAAAGGGCAATGTCGTCGTGTTTGACGTCGAGTCAACGGGTGTCAGTACGGTGCACGATGAGATTATCCAGATCGCGGGGATCCGGCTGAATGCGCGGGGTGAAGAAATCGCGGTGTTTAAACGCGAACTGCGGCCGACGAAATCGGTCGGGGATTCGGTGCGCGTGCATCATATTACGGATGAGGAGCTGGAGCGCTGCGGGGAGGATCCCGCGCAGGTTTTGCGGGAGTTTTCGGCGTTTGCGCGCGGTGCGGTGATCGCGGGTCATAATGTGACGTATGACCTGAGTATTCTCGCGAGTGAGCTTTCGCGGCTCGGTCTGCCGCCGCTCGATTATCCGGCGTATTTTGACACGCTTGACATTTACCGGCGGTTTCATCCGAAACTGCCGCAGTATACGCTCGCGTTTTTGAGTGACGTGTTTCAGGTCAAAAACCGGTCGACGCATGATGCACTTGACGATGTGCGTGCGACGGGGGAGATTCTCGTGCAGGCGGTTTCGCGGGATATCGATCCGCACAGGGAGGAACGGGCGGCGTTTATCGGGCGGTTCGGGTCACTGTTTACGCGGACAGCTGTCCTCATGGAGCGGTTTCGGCGTCAGGCGCCGCGGCTTCGGCCGCAGGAACTGGTCGGACGGATTGTCAATGAGGCGGGGATTAAGGTTTATTATGACGCGCATAACGAAGAGCAGCGTGTCGAAAATCTGCGCGATTTTTACCGGTATGTCCGCGACAATGATGACGAAAGTCTGCCGGCACTTGACGCGATCGACTGTCTGCTGCGCGAGACAACGCTCTCGAATACGGAGCTGGAGGCGCAGTCGCGTCAGCCGAAGATCCCGGTTCTCACGGTGCATCAGGCGAAGGGCGCGGAGTTTCGCTATGTGTTTCTCGCGGGACTGCAGGAAGGGACGTTTCCGAGTTTTGCAGCGAAACGGGACGGACACGGCGATGAGGAGGCGCGGCTGTTTTATGTCGCGATTACGCGGCCGCGGGAGCAGCTGTTTTTGTCGTGGTGTCAGACGCGGGACAGTCGGACGCTGCGGATGAGCCCGTTTATCCGTCAGATTCCGGAGCGGTTTTTGCGCCGGGAGTGACGGGATTTTGACGCTGAAGTTGACGTCAACACGGATAAATGGATACGGCGGGAGCGGTGCCGGTATCATCGGCGGACGGGAGGAGAAAACATTTGAAATACGAAGAGCTGATCAAAGAACTGCGGCGGGACGGGCCGCGGCATGTGTATTTACTTTCCGGCGAGGAGCCGTATTATATCGAAAAGGCGCAGGAGGCGATTTTGACGTCACTTTTGCCGACGCCGGAGGACCGACAGGACGGTCTGCAGGTGATTAACGGTGACATGGACAGTGACGATCTTGTCGCGCGCATCAATACGGCACCCTTTTTCGCGGATAAGAATGTCCTGCTCATCCGTCAGACGAATCTCTTTCGTCAGGTGCGAAGTGATGGTGACGCGAAGCCGAAGAATGGGAAGCGCGCGGACAAAAAGGAATCGCGGCTGCAGGAAGTGCTGGCCGCGATGCCGGAGTTTTCGTATGTCATTTTTACGTCGACGCAGAATGCGGATAAGCGCAAGAAGCTGACGAAGCTGGTCGGGACGCACGGCACGGTTCTCGAGTCGCCGGCGATTCGCCCGTGGAATATCGGGGATTGGCTGGAGCCGCGTCTGCGCGAGCTGCATTTGCATTTTGACCGTGAGGCGTACGGGTATTTCAGCAGTGCGGTGAGCATGATGCCGAAGGTTTCTCTTTCGTATCTCGATCAGCAGCTGCAGAAGCTTGCGCTCGCGGGGACGAACCTCAAGGTGACGAAGGCGGAGATGGCGGATCTGTTTACGGGACTTCCGGAGGTGTCGGTGTTTGCGCTGACGGATGCCGTGACGGAGCGCAAGGTTCGTAAGGCTTTGTTTTTGCTGCAGCGTCAGTTTGAGGACGGGACGTATTTTACGATTTTGGTTTCGCTGCTTGCGCGTCATGTTCGCCGGCTTTGGCAGGTGAAGGAGTTGGAGCGTCAGGGACTCCGGGGACGCGCGCTCGCGCAGCCTTTGGGGCTTCATCCGTTTATTGCGGAGAAGCTCGCGAAGTCGGCGCGCGCGTTTTCGGAGGAGACGCTTAAGGGCGCGATGCTCGAGCTTGTTGATGCGGATTATTTGTTGAAAACGGGAAAAGCCGGGAATGAAGTGTTGGAGCATGTTATTATTCGGTTGTGTACGGAGAAATAAGGTTACATAACTCGACGGGCTCGCGGGAACGGTCCGGATGCCTAAGCTGAGGCTAAAAAATTTTGGGTTTCGCTTAATATAGTCGCCTGTCATCAAACCGCTGCGCTTAAAAGATGACAGGCTCCGTGCGAAACCTAAAATTTTTCTTTACGCCTTTATCAGCAATGGTCATTGCTTTTGCCCCGTGATCCCTTACGTTTCTATTATGTGACATTTGATTTATACCGGGGCGGCGGTAACGATTGGTACACCGCATCGGGGAGGAATGTGGTATGATGGAATGGAAGAGTTATTGATCGGAGGGATTTTACATGTCAAAGTGGGCAGTTATATATTCATCGGTTACGGGCAATACGAAGCTGGTTGCCGAGGCGATCGCGAGAGCAGCGGGGGAAGACGGGACGGAGGTTGATGTGTTCCGCGTGCAGGATGCGCCGGCGGATGTTTCGGGGTATGATGTCGTGGTTCTCGGGTATTGGCTGCGTCTCGGTGCGCCGGATCCGTTGATGCTCAAATATATGGGCGGCGTGCACGGGACGAATGTCGTGTTTGTGCAGACGCACGGGACGGAGCCGACAAGTGAGCACGCGGTGACGTCGTTTGCGCGCGCGGGTTATGCGCTCGGTGACGGCTGTGAGATTCTCGGGACGTTCGGCTGTATGGGCAAGATTAATCCGGCGCTTCAGGAACGCCGCAAAAATGCCGGACCGGACGATCCGCACGGCGGTCCGCACAGTCTCGCGCGTTGGAAACGCGCCGCGAGTCATCCGGATGAGGAGGATCTCGCAAATGCCGCGGAGTTTGCGCGTAAACTCAAGCATAAACTCGTGATGCGCGAGGCGTTCCGCGCGAAGAAAGCCGCGAAACTTGCCGCAATGAAAGCGCAGGCGGCAGCGAAAAAGGCAGATCAATAATTGACATGGACATGAAATGGTAGGATGATAATGAGGGATAAAAACCGGGCCTGCTGTCTAAGTGAAAAACACTTGGACAATAGGCCCGGTTTTCTGTTAATTGATGTCAGAACGGTCAATCGAGTACGAGGTGCGCTGCGAGAACGAGGAGCGGCAGGGCGACGATCGTGCGCTCGATGAAGATGATAAAGAGGCGTTTCATGTCAATGCCGACGTTGGCTTTGACGATGATACTGCCGACTTCGGTCAGGTAGATGATCTGGACGAGCGAAAGTCCCGCGATGACGAAACGCGTGAATTCGGACGCTATGCCCGTGCTGATGAGCGCCGGGATGAACATGTCAATGAAGCCGACGAGTGTAGCCGGAGCCGCCGCAAATGCATCGGGAACGCCGAGAACGCTCATATAAAGTCCCATCGGATACGAGAGCCATTGGAAAATCGGCGTTTCGTTGACGAGGAGCGATCCGATCGTGCCCCAGGCGATAACGATCGGGATGAGGTCAAAGAGAATGCCGAGCGTCATTTTCATGCCGTCGTTAAGTACCTGTTTTGGATAAAACGTGGCGGCGCGCTGAAGTGCACACTGTACGGCCCAGCCGAGGAGGGAAACATTTTCGGGGACGTCCTCGGAAATATTCTTTTTACCGCCCTGATACGCATCGGGAATGCTGGAAAGAGGAGGCATGCGGACGCCGATGACGGCGAGGAAGAGGCCGATGGCCGTAACAATGCCGTAAAGTGCGAGAAAATGATCGGAGATGTTCAGCGTTTCGGCGACAACCATGCAGAACGGAATCGAGACGAGCGAGAAGTTCGTCATAATCGTTGCCGCTTCACGACGGCTGTAACATCCCATGGCATACTGTTCCTGCGTGATGAGTACGGCCGTGTTCGAAGAGGCCAGCCATGAAGCGACGAGGTCGACGGAAGCACGTCCCGGGACATGGAACAGCGGACGCGTGAGCGGTTTCAAGAGGATGCCGGCAAATTCCATGATGCCGCTGTTCGTCAGAAACGGCATGACAAAACTCAGGGCAAA
>Ga0326511_10001692_pt1 | contig 18190 bp, 12 predicted proteins | sample 0_2496_0518_D_FD_203701 | JGI IMG/M metagenome (GOLD analysis project Ga0326511, IMG submission 203701) | Bovine rumen microbial communities from UC Davis, California, United States - 0_2496_0518 | ecosystem: Host-associated > Mammals > Digestive system > Stomach > Rumen | place: USA... | reverse complement strand
AACACGTCCGACCACTGCTCCAGGCTGAACTTGATGCGCGCGTCGTCGTCGTAGTCCCTCTCGAAGCCGGTGCGCACCGGCGCGAAGGCGTAGATGAAGGACATCTTGAACGCCTTGGTGAGGTTGGACATCATGTCGATGCCGTCGATCTCCGACGTCATGACCTTGTTCTCGAAGATGTACTGCAGGAAGACGTGCTCCCTGCTGGCGTGGTCGTACTGCGTTGTCAGCTCGCCGTCAGGGACGCGCTGGATGGTGTTCGCCAGCACCTTGCGCAGGATGTACTGCGTGCTGCCCTCGGAGAAGTAGCGCGACTTGCGCCCCTTGCCCCAGTCATGGATGGACTTGTTCTTCGCCAGGAGGCCGTAGAGCTCGTGATGGTGCGTCCTCTGCGTCATCTGGGACTTGGCGGCGTCGTACCGCGCGTGCATCTTGACGATGTCCTTGGAGGCCAGCTTGGCCTTGTCGATGTTCCAGCGCTTCTTGTCATCCATGTTGACCCCTACTGTTGCCTCTTGTACGACATGCGGCTGCCGCTAGTATAGAACGACGGGCGCAGGTATGTGCTGGTCGGCTTGTACGGCGACCTGGTGGAGAGGCCGGACGCGCGCTGCGAGTACACCTGGCGGGGCGAGCTGTAGATCCTCGGGTTGTACGAGGAGCCGCCGCCGCTGCTGTAGTAGCCGCCACCGCCGCCACCGCCGTAGCTGTAGTAGCTGCCACCACCGTAGAGGCCGCTGGCAGGCTCGGTCTCGCTGTCCTTCTTGCTCTCGTTCTTGTCCTTCGTCGGCATGTCGAAGCCGAGGATCTGGTTGATCGTGTCCTCGTCGCCGTCCATGACCTTCTGCAGGACGTCGGGCACCTTCTCGTCCATGGCGTACCAGACGCGGCCGTCGGTGCTGCTGCCGAGCGTGGGGACGTCGGACGCCCCGAGGTGCATCTCCTCGTCCGCATCGGGACCCATGTTGGTACCCTGGCCGGCCCAGAAGAGCTCGCGCAGGTTCTTGCCCTCGTTGCGGCCGGACTGCGCGACCATGCCGCCGGTCATGTCGTAGACGTCCTGCAGGTCGATGATGGGATTGCCGTCCTCGTCCACGGGCGCCCACACGGGGATCGTCTCGTAGTTGTACCCCTTGCCCTCCGTGCGCGGCGAGGAGACGGGCATGAAGCTCGGCCTGTTGCCATATGCGTACCTCTGTGGGCTCGCCTGCTCGTCGGTGATCGTGCCGGCAAGCGCGTCACCATAGTCGCCAAGCCCCAGCATGTCGGAGACGCCGGTGATGGCGCTCCGCAGGTTCGTCCTCTGCGCAGGGTTCAAAGCGTAGTTCAGGTAGCTGCTGGCGTTCTGGTCGGCATCGACGTACCTCGTCTCCCAGTCGGACTCCTGCCTCTTGTAGCGCGGTATGCTCCATGGGATCGGCGAGTCGCTGCCCATCCACTCGTCGCGGATGGTGCGGTAGTAGTCGTACTGGCTGTCGTAGAAGTCCCCGATCCTGTCCCACTCGTTGTCGGGGATGTTGCCCTTGCCGTACTTCAGGTAGGCGTTGTCGATCTCCTCGTCCTTCCTGTCAGGCAGGACGTCGTACAGCATGTGGTTGCAGTACGCCTTGATCGCGGCGCGTGCGTCAGAGTTGAGCACGAGGCCGCTGGCGGCCGCCTTCGTCGGGTTGTTGCCGTACTCCGACATGATCTCGCCGATGTGGTCCTCGGCCCAGTCGTAGACGAACTTCTTCCTTGCGTCGAGGTCCGTCGGCACCTCCGGGTTGTCGGTGCCGAGGTCGAGGTAGAACCTGTCCCACGACGCCTTGTAGAGGTCGTCGGCCATGGTGTCGACGGGCATCATCGTGTAGCGGTAGCTCCTGCCCTCCTTGTCGGCACCGGTCCACATGTCGAGGAGGAGGCCGGCGAGCGGGTTGTACTTGACGGCGTTACGGAGCCTGCGCTCGCCCTCGTCCTCGACGTACTTGACGTGGTTGCCGGCGATCGCCTCCTCGAGCGTGTAGTTCTCGGTGTCGTACACGTAGGAACCGGTGCGCGCGTCGTCGTCAGTGCGGAAGAGGCTGTCCTTCGACCATGGGACGATCTGCCCGACGACGGTCGGCGTCAGGTCGCCGAAGAGCTCCCAGAAGCCTATGGCGATGCTGTCGCCGAGGTTCTGGTCCCATCCCGGGGACAGGAGGCCGACGGGCTTTCCCATCGCGTCCTCGACGTTCATGTCGAAGTTGTTCACCAGGTCGATGGCATCGAACAGGGCGGTGCCGCTGTTGAGGTTCGCCATCGCGTTGATGAACACGTTCGCCGCGGTCGCGACCGACTCGGGCGAGTATCCGCCCTGCTCTGCGATGGCCCACGCAGTCCCGAGCGGTAGGCTCACGCCGGAGAGGTCGTCCATGTACCAGGCCCACTTGATGGGCATCGCGTTCTCGCCGTCGCCGATGAGCCACTCTGACCAGTTGTACTCGTCGTCGTCGTCATCCGGCGGCCTCCTGATGCCGCCGAGCATGGAGATGAGGCCCTTGTACAGGGCGGCCATGGCGAGCTTGTTCCCGGCCATAACCGTGTCGTAGAGGATGTTCTTGCGGAGACCCTCCCAGAACTCCATCGTGCCGCCCATCTGGTAGTCACGGGCGCGTGACATCTCCTCGCCGACGGCATACGCGCCGAGCCTGCCTGACTCGAGCGACTGCATCGCGAGCATGTCTCCGGCATTGCTGATGTGGTAGGAGGCGAGGTAGCTCATGGTGTTCGAGAAGGGTATCTGGCGCTCGATCTTCGCCATGCCGTACTCGGGGAACCGGTCGAACATCGTGCGGACCGCGAGCTCGGTCACGCCGTTCTTGGTCATCACGCGACGGATGAGGTGGCTGAGCGGGGACTTCCTGCCAAGGCTCGTGATGCCCTGCGTCATGAACGCCTCGTGGCCGGCGTCGGTCATCAGCAGGGATCGCACCATCTCGGCGCCGCCGAGGCCGGACCACTCCTCGACCTGCGACGAGGTATAGGACTCACGGCCATGTATCATGGCGCGGCCCATCTCCGCCATGCTCATCTTGACGAACTGCCTGGACTGGGACTCCCTGAAGATGTCGCTCGTGCTGAGCATGGTGTTCTCGGCCATGTCGACGACTGCGCGTGCATTGGCCAGGAACGCGTTCTCCTGGCCCTCCTTGACGCCGAACACCTGGCGGATCCTGTCTGTGATCGTCGGGGAGTCGCCTATCACGCCAGAATCCTGGAGGAACCTCGTCATGTCGGCCCTCGTCATCTGGTACTTGCGCCGCCCATCGGCGCCATCGAGCGTCTCCATGAAGGCCGTGACGGCCGAGTTGCCGCCGATGCGGTAGAGCGTGTTCGCGACGTCGAGCGCCTCGATGGCCTCGTCGCTGCGCGCCACCTCGTCCAGGCGGTCGGTGACCGTGTAGTCCTGCATCTCGTTCTCGTACCGACCGTGGTACAGGAAGAAGTCGTAGACGTTGTTGCCGATCCCCTGCTCCATCATCGCCTGGCCGGCCTCGATCGGGCTGGTCACCCAGAGGAATATGTTGGCGGCCTTCGACATCTTGGTGAGGTTGCTGAGCCCGCGGGGGACGTCGCCAAGCCTGTTCCTGCGCCTGTCGGACGCGGACACGATGCGCGCGCCGCCGTCGCGGGTCCCGCCGCTCTTCCTCATCATTCGGTACCAGTGGGACACCTCGCGCTCGACGCGCCTGTCCCTCTCCTCGATGGCTCTCCTGAGGCTGGGCTCGCCGACGGTCCCCTGCTCGACCCTCATCTGCATGATGGTCCGGTTGTACTGCGCCTCGGGTATGTCGAGGTCGGCGGGGTTCATCCCGTCCATCGCCATGATGCCGCGCATCATGTTCTCGATCGCCCGGGCCTGGTATGCGAGCCTTCCGCCCGTGTTCGCCACGAGCTGCGGGTACGTCTGGTTGAGCCACTGGTTGCCGACCATCGTCTGCAGCTGGCGCTCGGTCGTGTTGTGCAGGCTGGACAGCGGGTGCGCGCTGATGTCCTCTATAAGCTGCCTCGGCATGTAGCCGAGCGGGAAGCATCGCGTACCGGCCACGACGACGAAGCGGCCCGTGTCGTCCCTGACGCCACCCGGCGTCCCGCGCACCGGGCCGAGCGGGTTGCCGTTGTCGGCCTGCGACCTCGCGATGTCCCGGCATATCTGCCAGAACTGGTCCTCGGTGAGCTGGAACTCGTCGGGGTCCACGTTCGCGATGGTGCCGTCTATGCCGACGCCGATGCCGGCACGGAGCTGGACGAGCTGCAGGACGTTGTACTCGGAGCAGTTGTAGAGCCTCCTGACCATCCCTATGGCCTGGTTGACCCTCTCGCTGTAGGCTATCCTCGCCTCGGTCTTGCCGTTCCTCTGCCTGGTCTCGACGCCCATGCCCTCGATGCGCAGGGAGTACGGGTTGAGGAACCTCCTCATCATGGCGTTCTGGGCGGACTTCAGGGATCGCATGAACGACGGCTCGTCCTGGCTGTCCATCGCGTCGGCGATCTGCTCGGCGGTCGATCCCTTCGGGAGGTCGACGTCGGCGTCCCTGTTGCGCACTGACTCGTACTCGGCGCGGTGCCTGCTGGAGGCGTCCTCGATGATCCTGTCGACCATCTGCCTCTCGGTCTTGGCACCGGTCACGTCGGTCCAGGAGCTGGTCGGCTCATCGTTGCTGGCCTCCCTGTCGATGCGCCTCTGGATGCGTTCCTCGCGCTCGCGGGCCCTCTGCTCGTCACGCTCGGCCTGGCCCTCCCTGATACGCTCGTTTGTGTACGAGACGTAGTTGTCGAACACCTCGCGTGTCGACTGCTCCCTCGGGACCCTCGGCAGGGCGTCGTCAAGCTGCGACTGGTCGGTGACGGGAACATGGCCCTCCATGGCCCTTCCCTCTGCACCGACCCTCCGGGTGGTCCTCGCGATGTCGTCACGCTGCATCTCGCTGTCGACGATCTGCTGCGCTGCGTCATCGAGGTCGAAGTCGTACCTGTCGGCCCTCTCGCGCTCGAGGCGCATGTCGTTCCATTCCTGGCCGATCAGCTCGTTGATTCGCTCGTCAGTCACCGACGAGGGGACCTGCCTTGACAGCGTCGACGACATGACGTCGTCGACCGACATCGCCGGTACCGACGGTCTGGACGAGGTGGCTTGCTGACCCTGCATGACCGGCCCTTGCGCCTGTGCGTTGGCTGGCCTGATCGTCGCGGCCAGGCCGGCCGCCTCCCTCACGTCAGGCTGCGTGCGCTCCGACTGGGCCTTGCGCGTCTCCTCGGCGATCCTCGCGTCATTGCCGCGATGGAGCTTCTCGTTCCTAAGCCTCTCCTGCTCCTGCCTTCTTATCTCGGCAAGCTGCTCGGCAGCCTCGCGCTGGTTCTCGGATGCCTGGTGGTTGGCGTCAGCGATGGCCTGCGACGCGCCGTGCGACGTGCTCACCTGGCTGCTCTGGCCCTGGCGGCTGGTGTCGACGCGCGTCGACGGGACGGTAGCGTCGACCCTCGTGCCGATGCCCGCCTGAGTGTTGGGCCGGGTGTCGGCGCGGTTGTTGCTGTTGACGTCTATGCCGAATGCCATGGGATGACCTATGCCCTTCCGATAGCGCCGCCATCACGCGGCAGGCGTCCGATGTCGGCCGATGCCCACATGGCGCGGAAGCGTGCGCTCGTGTCATCGAGCCTCTTACCATAGTATGACATGGTGTTCATGGCGTCCAGGAAGTTGGAGGCGCCGTTGATGTTCGGCCTCGAGAAGCCTGAGTAATCCTCGCCGAAGAACGACATTCCGATGTAGACATTGTCCCACACGTAGGCGGTCCTGCCGTCTGACATGGAGTGCGGAACCTGCATCTGGAGCACGCCGTTGTCATACCCTGCCGCCGACCCGCTGCCGTCGCGCCATAGGCGGAAGTCGTAGTCGTCGCCCATGTCGTCGATGCCGTTCGGGCAGAACGTCGGGTCCATGAAGTGCAGGAACCTCAGCAGGCTGTCCTCGTAGTTGAGGCCCTGGTCGAACATCGCCTCGAACTCCCACATGACGTGCGTGTTCTGCGTGTCGCCGTTGGCGTCCGTGTACGTGTTGGCCAGGTAGTCGTACGGGTTGCCGCCGTTGTCGATGACCTTCCTGCACTCGTAGTTGAGGAAGGCGTTCAGCTGCCGGTCGGTGGTGAACGTGATGTCGCCGGCGTCCAGGAGGCGCCTCCACTCGCCCGTCGGAACGCGCCTGGCAAGCATCGCATCGCGCAGGCTCGTGCCATCGGACAGCCTCGTGTCGTCAGGGAACGCGCCCTCGCTGCTGGCGAAGTTGTAGCCGTGCATGCGGGCCAGGGCCATGAGCGAGATCATCGTCTTGATGCGGCGGTCCGTGCCGATCTTGCGGCTGTCGGTCGAGGCCTTCGCGATGTAGACGTCGACGGCCGTGCCGTCCCTCAGCAGGCGGCTCTCGCCGAGCGTGTCGGAGAAGCTGATCATACCCTTGTTAGCGCCACCAGAGCTGTCGAAGTACTTGGCGAAGCCGCCGTCCAGGTCCGACGTGTTGGACCAGTCGACGGCGAACAGCGTGTTGTCCTTGTCCACCGTGGCGAGCTGCTGGACCGTGAACCTCTCCGGCACGTTCTTCGTGACGCCATGCAGCGGGAACGGGATGATCGGGGCCAGCACGACGGACTCCTGGCCCGTGTACTCGTCGGTGATCAGGCACTCGGCCCAGCCGACGATGTCACCAGGCGCGCACTCCGTCATGCCGCCTCGGATGATGCCGTCGTCGTCAGCCTCGGACCATCGTTCCTGGTAGCGCTTGATGGCAGCGTTGACGTCCCTCACGCGCTGGTCGAAGCCGCGCGCCCCCTTAACGAGGCCATAGTCGATGGTGCAGCGGACGCCCTTGGCTATCAGGGACGAGACCTCGGTGCCCGACGCCAGGGAGACGGTGAGCGTGGAGTGCCCGTACGCGGGGTTCCTGAACACGTTCGGGAACAGGTCCTCCGCCCTCACCTGCTGCGACCCATTGTCCACGACCTTTATGCGGTCGGTGAACGCGCTGGTGGGCTTGGCTTGCGCGTCGCCCAGCTCGAACTCGTTGACCGAGTCCTCGACCGAGACGACGTAGCGGGAGTACGGCGCCTGGAACGTGGCGAACCTCGTGCCGATGGTCGGCGAGGCCTCGGAGCCGTTGAGCCTCATGTCGAAGCACGGGACTATGACGGAGCCGTTTCCGCATGGCATCATGTCCCTGCGGAACCTCGCGGGTATCATGTTCCTGTTGTCCTGGCTCACGATGACCGTCATGCCGAGGTCATAGGCCTTCTCGAAGATCTCGTACACATGGTCGTTGCCTATCCTGCCGGTGCCGATGACGATCGCGTTGGAGGCGCCGACCGTCCACTCGATCTCCTCGGATCCATCCCTTGCCGCGGCGTACCCGACGACGTTGTAGTTCCTCGTCACGCTCGACCCCTTGAGGACGTCCTCGATCCCGTCGACCCTCGAGTACGTGCCATGGAGCCTGCTCGCCTCCCTCTGGGAGATCGGCTCCATGGCGTACCTCTTGAGCGCGTCGTCGGTGATCTGGGACAGCAGGTCGTAGTTGCGCTCGAAGACGGAGGACTTCATCCTTATGCCGCTCGTCGAGTTCGACTTCCTCTTGGGGGCGATGTTCATGAGGGCGTCCATTGCCGACGACATGGTGGCGATGCCGACGCCGGTCTCGCTCGCGTCGTGCACGATCGTGTCCGCGGCCCTCCGTATCTCGGACTCGGTCATGGTGTCGACCTGCGGCCCGAGGCGATACTTGATCGCGTTGAACAGCATCTCGAGCGAGCGGAGGTACAGGTTGCCGTCATCACCCTGGATGAGCATGAGGTCAGCGATGCTCATGTAGTTCGGGATCGAGAGGTCCTTGTAGCCGAGCCTCTCGTTCTCGGAGAGCATCATCTGGGCGAGCGCCATCTTCGCCGCGTTGAACCCGTCCTCGCCATGGTCCTGGGCGATCTGCCTAAGCTGCTCCTGCGTCTGCTCGATGTTGGCTGGGCCGAGGACGCCGTCCTCGTCGGGGACCATGCGGTACTTGCTTGGCATCTTCGTGACCGAGTCGTACCCGTACGTGCCCTCCTTGTCGATGCCAGCCTTCTTCGCCTTCAGGTTGAAAGCCTCGGCGCCATTGGACCGCTTGCTCACCATGTACGCGAACAGGCTGGCGACCTGGGTGCCGAACGAGTCGGTGGAGCGGTCCCTCACCGTGTAGGCGTCCGGCACCATGGTCACTATCTCGTCGACGTTCTGGCGCTTGGCATACTCGAAGATGTCAACCTCGCGGGTCCCGTCGCCGTCATCCACGATGAACGTGTTGGAGATGTTGCCGTCGACGTCGACCTCGAGATACACCGGTGCCCCGCTCTCGTAGGTCAGGTTGGTCCACATGCCGTTCCACTCGGGCGTGACGTCGCCGTCGGGGATGGCGTCGAGGTCTGCGTACCTGTCCTTCGTGGTGACGTGCGACGCCCACTCCGCGAACTGGTACGTCTCGGCACCCTCGATGCCCGTGGACACGCTGGTCTTCGCTCCGCCGAGCTCCTGCACGACGTCCCAGAAGGACGCACAGGACATCGCGTCGACGCCGAGCAGCTTCGGCTTCGTGGGAACCTTGACCGCAGACTCCATGCTGACGTTGGACCTTATCTCGTCTATGTACCTGACGAGAGCGCGGCTGACCTCGTCATGGATGCCGTCAGCGTCGGCGTCGCTCTCGCCGTCATCATCGATGAGGGGGAGTCCGCGCATGGCGAGGTAGGTGTCGTACTTGGAGCGCATCGCCTCGCGCAGACCCTCCTGCGTGATGCCAAGGCCCCCCATGATGTCGAACGCCAGGTTGACGCCAGGCTCCGGTGAGCGGGCAGCCTCGTACAGCCTCGCGCTGAGGTAACGCTCGATGCGCGCGACGCGCTGCCTCTCGTTGCGCGTGACGGAGCTCTGGCCGGGGATCGCCGGGCTCACGAGCGAGATGATGCCGGCATAGACCGGATGGTCGCGCATGAGGTAGCGCACGTGCCCGAGCGGGTCACGCGCACCGGTGGTCGCGTTGTGGATCGTCTCGGACAGGCTCAGCGACGCGCCGACGTAACCGCCGCCGTCGGTGTCGGCGATCACGCACGCGTTGTGCATGCGGACGGCCGAGGCGATCCTCGGGTTCCTCCGCAGGAACTCCCAGATGTCGGCCTCGACGTCGGCTCCCACCGGATGGCCAAGGGCGTCCTCGAGGAGCAGGTCGCGGGTGAGGAGCACCTTCTCGCCGTACTCGTTGTAGAAGGACATGGACGCCTCTGGGTCGCTCAGGATGTGGATCACGTCCTGGATGCCGAGCGACCTCGTGGACTGGATGCCCAGCATGCGGTCATCGGTCCTGGTCACGTCGCTCATGAACCCTCCGAGGCGCTGCGAGCAGAGCGCCGAGTACACGGCGTTCGTCCACGGATGCTGGCTGCCCTTCTCGGTCTGGGCATACGACTTGTCCTTGACGGACATGATCGAGTCGGCGTACATGAGGTCGTCGATCGCGACGGTCTCCCATGGGCGCTCGTCGAGCCTCCTGAGCGTGGCCATGAGCCTGCCGTGCTTCTTCGGGTCGGCGCCATACGCCTGGTATGCGTCGTCGACCTCCTGCTGGAGCTTGGCCTGGCTGAGGTCGGCCCACTTGTTGAACGCCTTCTCGAAGTCCCTGTGCGTTCCGAGCGCGGCCTGCGTCGCGCCGCCGACGAGGTCATACGACGTGTCGTTGCCGATCTCGAGCTGGTACCCGACCTCGTACGACTTCAGGTACGCGTCGTTCTCCCAGTAGCGCACGACGTCGGCGATGACGTTCCACTTCGTCATGCGGTCCATGTCGAGGTCCTCGATCACGGAGCGCAGCGTCGTGTGGTCACCGGGATTCTCCCAGAAGTCCTTGGCGTCGAGCGTGACGCTCATCTCGTTCCTGTCGCGCCTGTTGTACCACGCATACTGGCGCACCTTGCCGTCACCCTTGGTGACGCTCTTCATGAGGACGCCGCCGCGCATCTGCTGGAAGACTGACTCCTCCCTCCCGGATGCCTCCGCGTCGAACTCGCGGACGATGCCTCGCCACACCTCGGAGGACGCGGCAAGCTCGTCCTTCGCCAGCTGGAGGCTGGAAGCCAGGTCGAGCTGGTGCTCGCCAAGCGCGCCGGCGTCCCGTATCGCCTCGGCAAGCTCCGCCTCCAGGGCGGTTATCCGCTCCATGCGGTAGTCGAAGACCATGGCCGTCCTGATGCCTCCGAGGACCTCCGGGTCGGCGTTGTGCTCGACCATCTTCCTCGTGTACTCGGACTGGAGTAGTCCCGCGGTCGTGTCCATGCCGAAGTGCAGGAACATGTCCGGGCCGCTCTCGACGAGCGTCCTGGCGATGTCGTTGATCCAAAGCATCTGGTCCTGCCTGCCAAGCCTGTCCTGCCTGTCAAGCTCGGTCAGGAGGTCGGACATCATCTGCACGGTCGTGCCCTCGTAGCTCATGGATCCGTCACGCCTCGCCATGCCGTAGTTCTTCTCGTTGAACTTGGAGGCGACGCCGGTCCCCTTGTCGGCAATGGCGAGCAGCATCCTGAACTGGAGATCGACGTCATTGACGTCAGCGTCCTCCAGGCTGGACAGCGTGGTGTTCCTGATGCCGACCTTGATGACCCTGCCGTCCCTTCCTCGCTCGTCGTCGAGGCCGCTCTCCTTGCCGATCAGGCGGTTCTCGGTCTTGAACTGGCGCAGGCTGTAGCCAAGGTACTTCCCGGTCACCCAGAACCTCGCCTCGTCACCGGCATGGCCGTACTCGCTCTCGACCGGCTTGACGGTGCGTCCCGTCTTGTTCGGGTTGCCGGACCAGACGATGTCGGCCTGCCGGCCCATGTAGCCGAACGTGCTGAGCCTGTCGAACATCTTGCCGACGCTGTACGTCCCGTAGATCGCGGACAGCGGCTCCGCGAGGTCGCCAAGCGTCACCTCGTCATACGAGTTGATCGGAGAGACCACGCCCCTGTTCGACTCGGACGACAGGCCCATGTCGGTGAGGTAGACGAGGTTGGACTCGTTGATGATCGTCGAGTGCCTGAAGTAGGACTCGAAGAACCTGTTGAGGAAGTCCTGGTACCCTCCCTCATAGCCATACCTGTCGCTGTCCGGGAAGCCGACCTCCTTGATCACGAGGTCGCGCATGAGCTGCGTGTAGTATTGCGAGCGGCCGGCCTGCTTTATCTCCTTAGCCATCACGTAGGACTCGGCGTACTTCATGGTCGACTCGAAGAACATGGCCATCTGCTCCTCGTTGTCCGGGTCGACCACGAAGGACCCGTCGCCGACCTTCAGGCGCGAGTCCATCTTCAGCATCTTGCCGACGTCTGCGGTGAACCTGAACGGCGCGTTCTTGCCGCCGACGTTCCCGAGGAAGCCGGTCATCGCGATCTTCAGGTCCTGGAAGTTGTTCGGGGCCTCTCCGCTGACGATGCCGTCGAGCACCCTGTAGATGGCCTGGTCGCTGTACGTGCGGGGAGTCGGCAGGTCTTGCAGCTCGACGATGTCGACCTCGGCGGTCGAGTAGATGACCTGCCTCTTCATGTCGTACATGCCCCTGTATATCGCCTGGACCAGCTGCGAGGTCAGCCTGTCGCTGGTCTCCTTGCTACCCATGCTGTTCGCGTCGCCGATGCTACGGGCCGCCTCGAACACCTTGGCCCATGCCAGCGCCTGTGCGTCGCCGTCACCGGCAATGTCGCCAAGCTCCAGCACCGCGTCGACCAGCGTGCGAAGGTCCAGGCCCATGTCCCTGAAGTCTGCGAGGATGACGTCGCTGACCACCTTGTCGGCGGTCATCTTGCCGTCCAGGTCGACCACCTTGACCACCGGCAGGAAGTCGGTGTTCAGGGACTGCTGGCCGTCTATGCCGACCATGTAGTCCATCGGGTCCTTGGCGAGCTCAGCGACGGCGGGGTCGAACGACACCTCCATGTCGTCGCCGTCGAAGTCGGCCGTGTACATGGCGGCCATGACGGGGTGCAGGTATATGCCGCGGCGCTCGTTCGTGAGGATGCGGAGCTTCCTCCGCTGCACGTCCTGGCCGCGGTTGTTTGGCGGCTTGAAGGTGCCGACGTACACGTCATGCGAGTTCACGTACTCGGCGAGCTCGCTCGACGACCAGCTCGACACGTCCTCGCCGATCAGCTGGCTGAGCATCCCAGGATCCTGGTCGACGACCGCAACGATCTCCTGGATGCCCACGCCCACCTCGCGGAAGTCGAGGTCGACCTTGCCGAGCATCTTGCCGTAGACGCGGTAGCCGACGCCCTCGCGCGCAAAGACGCTCTTCATCCTTGACTTCACCTTGTCCAGGATGGTCTTCGACCTCGTCATGGACGCCTGGGCGAACCTCGGCTGCTTCCGGCCCTCGCCCCATCCGAACGACCTGTTGAAGACGCTCGACGGCCTGTCCGGGCCGGTGGCGGCGGTGGTCGCCGGGCTGTCACTCGCGGCCGCCTCGGTGACCCGGCGCTCCACGTCGCCGACCTCACGGTTATTCTGCTTGACGGTGTCCCTGACCGCCCTGCTGGCGCCGGGCCTCGGCGCGTCCCCGGCGCGGAGGACCTCGTCGGACTCGACGGCCGACCTGACGGTCGAGACGGTCGACGGGGAGAACCTCGCGTCGTTACGCGCGGACTCGGTCTGCAGCGAACCAATGCGCGAGGTGTCGAGAACGGGGACGCTCCCGCCAGCCTCGGCGGCAGGCTCCTGCCTGGCTGCCTGTCGTGGCTGGCTGGCAGGCTGGGCGAGGCCTGCCGCCTCGGCGAACATCATGCCCTGCGGCTGCGCCTGGAAGTGCCTCGGCTGCGCCTGCTGCCGTGGCTGCTCCTCCTGCCTGGTGGCCGAGGCGAGATGCCTCGCGACCGTCTGCTCGAAGGGCGACTGGCTCGGCATCTGGCCCGAGTCCGCGAAGTGCCGCCCCTGCCTCTCCGTGGACAGGGCGGGCCCGCGATCCTGGCGTGCCTCGACCTGCACCTCCTGCGCATTGGGCTGGACCTGCGCGTTGGCTGCCGCCGCGTTTGCGGCGCTTGTGTCGATGACGTTCCTGACGTCGGCGCTTGCCGCGCCGGTCCTGACGTCTACCTTCATCAGCGATCACCCCTGTAGTCACGGTCATCGAACTGGGAGGCATACGCCTCGCTCACGCTCCTGGGAGCCGGGACGTTCGGCACCCTGCCCTCCTCGAGCGCTTCCCTCACCTCGCGCTCGAGTTCCGTCTCGACGTATCTGTCGACACCGGTCTGTAGCCTGGCACGGTCACCCATGACCGCCTTCGGCACCCTGGCGACCGTGTTCGGCAGGCCCATCGGGCCTGCTGACACGAGGGCGCCACCGAGGAACGCGTTGGCGAGGTCGCTCGGATTGACGAAGTTCCCGAGGCGCTGCCAGTCGGACGTGTTGTCGACGTCCCTCAGCTCGTGCCCGTAGATGTCCTTGACGACCTGACCGTCGGTACCGATCACCGGGTTGGTGAAGGCACCGCTCGGGCCGTACTGCATGAGCTCCTCGAACACGTTGCCGAGGTCTTCCTCGACGCCTTCCGCGGCCGCGCCTGCCAGGTAGTCGGCACCGAGCCTACCGAGGTATGACTTGATCGGCAGTCTGCTGGTGAGCTTCTCGAGCGGCACGATCTGCTCACCGACCGGGCCAACCAGCATCTCGGTGAACGGGACGGCGGCATTGCCGAGCGTGCTCCATGTCCTCGTGCTGTCGCTTGCGTCCTGGTCGATCTCGCCGTTTGCATCCTGCACTCCGTAGCGCAGGTTCCCGTCGTCGTCCCATCCGCCAGCCACCAGGCCGTATGATCCCGTGTCGGGGTTGTATGTGCTCGGGTTGACCCCGGACATGGCGCTCGACGCCTGCGAGAGCGAGTAGACCCACGGAAGGTACTTGCCGACGGAGATCGGCAGCGACCCGAGCGACCAGTCGATGGTGTCGAGCGCGAGCTCGCCGGGATCGGCGTTGAACCTGACCCCACCGTCGATCTCTACGGGCTCCTGGCTCATCAGGCGCCTCGGCCTGCTGAACCGCGGGAGGTCGTAGCTTATGTCGTCGTCCTGCTCGCCAGGGTCGTCCTCCGCCGTCTCGTCCCAGTAGAGCCTCTCGACGTCCTGCAGCGGTATCTCGGTCCCGTCCGGCATGGTGAGGCTCGGCATGTAGTACGTACCGCCAAGCGCCGACACGTCATCAGGGACGTTGCCGGAGGCCTGCGACTGCGGGACCATCGTGGCGAGGTCGTTCAGCTCGATCATGCCGTCCTGGTCGGTGTTCTCGCGGACGTAGTCCGGAGAGATGCCGACGGTCTGGCCATCGGAGAACGTCAAGTAGAGCGTGTCACCATACCTCGAGTCGACGAGGTCGCCATGCTCCTGGAAGTACTCCTCTGGGACCATGGGCAGGCCCTGCGAGTCCCTGTCCCAAGTCTCCATCTCCTTCGTGGTGACGTCGACCTGCTGGCCATCGGAGAACGTCAGGATCGTGTCGTACCCGGAGCCGACGACATCGCCGTATGCGTAGGTCACTCCGCCGTCAGAGTTCGGTATGGCATACTCGGCGACCATCGCGTCACCGGCGTCGCCATGGTCCCTGTAGTAGTACTCGGGGTCACGCTGGATGTTGTAGTAGTAGTTGTTGAGGAACGCGCCAGCCAGGCGGTCGAAGTCCTTGCCGCTGATCGTGGTGTCGTCCGGCCCGTAGGTGATCGAGTAGTCGGGAGCGAGCGTGGTCCTCAGGTTCGCGACCCTCGTCCCGAGCTCGCCAGGGATCCTGGCGGCGTCCCCGACGGCAAGGCCACGGTCGACGTACCTGTCCGGTACGAACGGGATGAAGCCGTACTCCTGGCTCTCGTCCCACTTGCTGTAGACCTGCGTCGGGTCGATCTGGTCAACGGGCCTTCCACCCATCCCCATCTCAACGTACCTCTTGTACTGCGGCCCGGTCATCCAGTCGGAGGTCATGTGGGCGTAGTCGTACTTCGTCCCGTCGTCTATGGCTGACATCCTGTCGCCATATACATCAATGCCGAGGCCCCTCCTGGCGAACTCCTGGTCGTTCGAGTAGTCATAGCCAAGGCCGCTCGACCCGAGCCAGCTCTTGTCCCTGTTCATGATCGCCCACGCCTCGTCGTCGGAGAGTCCGCTCTCGATCGCGTTGCGTATGTAGGCGTCGTTCTGCGGGGTGTTGCCCTCGTAACCGGTGTACCCAGAGAACCCAAGGCTGTTCAGGAGGCCGTAGTCCTGGTTATAGCCGTTGTCGTACTCCTCACCGAAGTAGTTCGTAGTCCGTACCTCGCGCCCCTCGTCGGCGGCGCGCTGGCGCTCCCACTCGTCCATGTCGGATGTGGTGGTGATCTCCGGCCTTATCTCGCCATCGACCTCCGGCTTGTCACTGCCGGTCAAGGAGGCCATCATGCCGAACCTCGGTATGGTCGGCGACGACATGCCCAACCCCTGCGACAGGGACGACGGCTGCGCCGACGACATGCTCCCGTATGACGAGGGCCTCGTGCTCGGGAGCATCCTCCTGGCCGCACGTGCCGCGTTCCTGGACAGGAGCTCGTTGACTGCTTGCTCGTCGAATCCGCCGCTGTCATACGACCCTGGCTGGACCTCTCCTCCCTCGGGGTACTCCGGCTTGTCCCCGCCATGGCTATCGCCCGTCACGGTGCTTGGCGTGACCGAGCTGATGCCACGCGAGATCGCGCCCTTGATCGCGTTGCTCAAGGCCATGAGAGGGTCCCTTCGACGATGCCTGCCTGCAGGGATTATATCATCGAAGGGACCCGCTCACCACTCTATCCCGTTGTCGCCGCGCTCGTAGTCCTGGCAGGCCAGGGTGTCGCGCCACAGCCTTATCGTGGGGTGCAACGCGCACTGGTACATCACGTGCCTACCGTCGCTCAGCCTGTTCGTGTAGCCGACCGGCTTGCCCACATGCCTGCACGTGTTGCACCAACGGCAGCTCCTGACGTAGCGCTCCCTGTCGAGCCACTCAGGCCTGGGCATCAGCGGCCCGTGGAGCCGTAGCCGTCGGAGCCGCGCTCCCCGCCCTCGATCTCCTCGGCCTCCTGGTAGTCCATGTAGCAGACCGGCATCACGACGAGCTGGGTCACCTTGTCGCCAGCGTCGAACTTGTACGGGATGTCGCTCAGGTTGTACAGCTTCACGACGATCTCGCCGTCAAAGCCCTCGTCGATCACTCCCTCGCTGACGATCCCGTGGTTGATGTTGAGGCCGCTCTTGCTCTTCACCATGCCTACCGTGCGGTACGGCAGCTCCACGTGCACACCCGTGTGGACGACCGCGCTCCCCCTGGCCGGGACCTTCACGGTCACCGGGGTGCGGATGTCCGCCCCCGCGTCGGTCTCGTGCGCGCGCTCGGGCAGGAACGCGCCCTCGTCCAGCTTCACCCTGATCCTCATATGGTCCTCCCTAGTCCTTCATGCAGTCCGGCATGTCATCGGCATGGTACCCGGAATCCATGTAGTATGGCCCAGGCATGCGCAAAACGAACCACATCAGGAACATGATGATCATGATCGCGATGACCCACTGAATGAACTCAAGCACCTTGTCCCTATCGAACATCATGACCACCAGCCACCATCGCGATCGCGAACACGCCGACGAACGCGCCGACGAACACTCCGAACATGAACTTGATCATCACTGCCCCCTCCCGCCGTAAGGGCACCACTGCCTGGACCCGGTCGGCGTGTTGAACTTGACTATCTCGTAGACGAGCATTCCGTCCTTGTCTATGGTCGTCTTCCTGGTGCACATGCCCTCGGTGCCGTTGTTGCCGCTGCACGGGACGTAGTGCGCGCAGTAGCCGCATGGCGGCACGCCCTTGGGCGTCCTCGCGTTAGGCATCGCCCAGCTCCAATGCCGTCTGCCCCTCGCACACGGGGGACTCCGCCTCGACCCTCGGCACCAGCTCGTCGAGCATCCTACCGGTCGCCGCCGAGATCCTCGCCATCGTCACGAGCCTCGGCACCATGCGACCCGTCTCGTACATCCCGACAGACGACTGGGTCACGCCCACCATGACGGCGAGCTCAGCCTGGGTCATCTTCATCTCCTTCCTGGCGTCGCGGATGCGCTCCGCAAGCTCGTTCCTGAATCCCATGCCTACTCTCCCTCCGACCTGCTGGCAAGCTCAAGTCTGAGCCCGTATAGCTCGTCCTCCAGCTCCCCGACGTATGCCGCCAGGTTCTCCAGCGCCGACCTCGGCACGTACGTGCGCTCCTGGTACGGCTGCGCCTGCGTGACCACCTTCGGGTAGCAGACCACCTCGTCCGGCCACAGCTGCCACTGCGACAGCGCGATGTGGACCATTCCATCCCTCATCATCTGTCGATTCCCATCTTCATCATGCGTCCACCACCTTCATCTCGGTGACCCTCGCGTAGCACGGCACGCCGTCCTCAACCTTCCGCATCGACTCGGCGCAGTCCTTGGCTGCTTCGCGATGCAAGTACACGCCTATCGGAAACCAGCCCTCTAGGAGGTCATCGCTCGTCTCCACGAGATAGACCTTCATTTCCTTGCTCACTCGCACATCACCCCCAGCTGCTCGCCCATGTCGTAGAGCTGGTCTGCAAGCATGTCGGCCATGGAGCGCCACCACTGCGCCTGCTCCTCCGGCGTCCGCCCTGCCATGCGATCAGCTACCACCGTGTCACGCTCCGGCTTCGTCATGTCGCTATAGCAAACGTTCTGCCAGATGCCGTCACGCTCGACACGGAAGTAGATTCCGTCCAGGTTGCGCTGCACCTTGTTCCTCATTCCGCCACCTCCTCCTCGCACCAGTCCAGGTCCTGCGGCTCCTCGCCGAAGGACGCCCAGTCGCCAACCTTGTCACGCACCGTGAGCATGTAGTTAACCAGGTCCGCCGCCGTCACGTCACCACGGTCGCCGAGCCTGTCAAGGTCGGCGTCGCTGACCCACGCCTTCAGCCGGAAGTCAGGGTCGAACTCGCGGATGACGAACCTGCGGCGGTGCGCCTCCATGCTCAGTATCTGCGGCGCGTGGTTGGTCTCCATCATGAAGTTCGCGTTGCACGGCACCGAGAGCCAGGCCCCGCTCGGGGTCTTCACCTCGAGGTTGCCGGTGATCATGCGCTT
>Ga0326511_10001691_pt1 | contig 18197 bp, 26 predicted proteins | sample 0_2496_0518_D_FD_203701 | JGI IMG/M metagenome (GOLD analysis project Ga0326511, IMG submission 203701) | Bovine rumen microbial communities from UC Davis, California, United States - 0_2496_0518 | ecosystem: Host-associated > Mammals > Digestive system > Stomach > Rumen | place: USA... | reverse complement strand
AACAAGTATGTGTTGAATCTTCAGAATTAATATTTTTTCTTGTAGGATAAATCGTATAATCATATATTATACAATTACGATTTGCATAATGAATTTGTGGACAATTTGGATATACAAATTCACCAACTAATTGACAAGATTCGGCATTTTTAAATAATTCCTTATCATAATACCAAAAATATTCAGATGGATTAGGTCGTCGACCTTTATAATATTCATCATAATCATTTAAATCCACATTTTTATAACATGAACATAATAGTAATGATATAAATATAAACAATAATTTTCTCATTTTATATTGTGAATTATTTTCCATTCATTATATTGTTTCCGAATTTTTACCTTATCTTTTTCATCTAAGGATTTACTACCATGATGACCTATATGCCATTTATTACATATTGGACATTTATAAGTAACTAACTTATGAATTGTCTCAGGTTTTAAATTTATTTCAAAACATATTTTCTGAGCTTTCAATTCGGTTTCATAGCTTTTCTTTACTTTATATGTCCTTGATCCATCAGCAGCAAATCCTTCAGGTGTCCAATGTTTCTTATCATATTCCATTATCTTCCAAATATTTCATGTATCATCAAGTCATCCATTTGACGAACCTTATAAGTTGAATATGGTTCTGTGTGAATCATTCTACCCATAGCATTTGCTTCTGTGTAAAATTTACCACCATAAAATTTATCCGCATAATCACAAATCATCTTAACCTGAATGTCGGTTGGATTGTATGGATATGGATAATCAGGAGTAGGTTCTTCATCACGATGACCAATAAATGCTCCATAACAATCATTATGGTGAATTTTTATCCATCCATGCTTCTCAAGCCAATATTCAGGAGATTCAATTCCACCCATAATAGATACGCCATCCTTTGCCATTCGTACGGCGTAAACATTACAAGGTGCATTAAAAATCTGTTCAGCTAACCTCATATGAATCATTGATGACGTCTCACCATCAGCTCCATAAAATTCACCATCAGGAGAAAGCCATCCTGCATCATATCCATCCATAATATCCTTCTTAATAATACCATTCTGTGCAAATTCTTTACCAAACTTTGTTTTTATAAGATCATCTGAAAGCTTCTCCTTGTATTCATAAAGACCTGTATTGCAAAGAGGATGATAATAACCAGTTGATGTATCTGAGAACTTCCAAAGCGCTTCAACTACCATTTCAATCATATGTTCAATTCGAGATGGCTTCTTGATAAATTCATTTTCAACAAGGAATAAATATGTATTTTCAAAATTCATATATTCTTTGTGAAGCATCTTAATCAACTTATTATAGTGTACAGTATAAAATAGAATCTTTTCCCACTTTGATAAATCATTATCCTCAGTTTCCATTGCATATTCAATATGCTCCCAAACTGAAGTAGGATTTGAATTTCCACGGTCACAAATTTTACCATCAGGAGATCCAATCATACGAGCTGCAATATTATGCTTACCAATAGTTCTAAGCTGATCATTATTAAAATAACGACCCATCATCTCGAGAATCGAATAATTCTCAATATTACCATTATATAATTTCATAAAATCATTAGCGGTCTTATGAATTGAATATAATATATCATATATATCTTTCTGACGATTTTCAATAATAAGTTCCCAATCAAAAATATTATGAGCATTCGCCTTAATCTCATTTTCCCAATCAGTCAAATGAACACCTTCACCATCTTCATCAGTTACAACAACTACCTGATTTTTCAATATCATAAGTGCATGTTCCTTAGTCATCCCAAATGCTCGTGGATATACACTCATTGCATATTCTATATTTCCATTAGAAATATTTGTCTGAGCAATTTCCAAAAGATGTTCACCAATAAGTGGTCCAACCGTCATATGTAATGTTTCCTTTGCCATAATTATTCTGCTAATCTAACTTTAAGTTCCTTAAGCCATTCCATTGTCTCTCTAATTCGACCCTTTGACTCCTCTTCAAATTCTCCATAATCAATTCCATGCAAAGCATCATCAAGATATTTTCTTGCATAAATGATCATTGTTAAATCATGTTCAGATAATTTCTTCTTCATATTTTGTATTAATATTTAACATTTAACATCTTTAGGTTCATTCATTGAAACTTCCTGAATTTTCCATTCTAAATCATGACCTGTTGACATATCATAACTCATACGTTTAGTAAGATTATTCAATGCCTTTTTTACACCTTTACTATTTGGTGTATAAAATGATGTATAAAACTTTGCAAACCATATACATTTTGTCGTTCGTGGAAATGTATCTCCACCTGAATAGTAACTAATTTCACCAGTTATTTTATCAGTTGCTGTAAGAATATAAGCTTTACAAATTGAGTCCATATTATAATGTTTAATTTTTACATTTATAAAATAGAAAATTTTAAAATAAATTCATTTTTATATTTAATTTTTACATTTTTTAACATTAAAAAACCTCAAGAAATTCAATTCTTGAGGTCAAAACTTTAATTAGTTTTAGTATGGTGTATTACAGATTCTGTCAACCTTTACGACTAGCAATTTCTTGTATAGTATCATTAATTTCTTCTTCTTTAGTTGTTGGGAATTTATCAAGAGTAATAGCTAATGGGCTACCATATTGTTCATTTTTTGCTCTCATATTTCCTGCATATTTATCCCAATCTTTTACAATGAAAAGATTTTCACAATTAATTTGTACATCACATTCTTGATCACCAGCAAATATACAAGTATTTAATTTCTTATAAAAAAGCTCTTCAAGAAAAGCTTTTTTCATTGTTTCAGATTTATGAGATTCTAAATCTTTTATATCCCATTTATCAAGATCTATTTCAATCTCTCCTTCTACTTTATATTTTACAATCATAATTAATTTAAGTCATATTATTATTTTATTCTTTTATAAATTACTTTATAACATGAATAAAAAATTTCAATAACTTCCACATTACTTCCTTTAAATATATTTTCTACACTTTAGAAATTCATAAAGTGATTTTTCAACAAGCCAATCAGATAATTCTACTACTTCAACTAAAGATTCAAAATTACCACTATCATAAGATATATAAGTACCTTTATATCCGTAAAATGGTTTAGTTACATATTTATAAGGTATGATTTTTTTATAAAACCTTTTATTTTCTATTATAATTATATTTGGTGCTTTCATGCTAATTGTTATAAATGTAAAAATAGTTTTCTCCAAATTTTTCTTTAAATTCATCATATGTTAGATGTAAATCTACAGGTCTTCCAATTGATTTTCGAATAGTATGTATAATTGGTTTACCAAATCCACTTTTTGATTGATAAAAAAGATGTGTTTTAAAATCTGATGATTCCATCTTTATTACATTACCATTAGCAATTTCTTGAATTGCTTTTTTTATTCCAAAATTATCCATATGTTTATTATTTAATTGTTGTATTTTTATTATAGTAATAATATAGAAAAATTCAATTATAATAAACAAAATATTAATTTATAAAATTATTTTTATATAAGATATATAGAGGTGATTAAAATGGAAAACAAAGAATTATATTCATATATTGTACATTCATTAGATATATTAAATCGTTCATTAACTATACATGAACAAAATACAATTAAATTATTTTCATATTTATATAATAATCAAGTTAATATTGAGAATAATTATAATAATTTAATTACAAATTGTGTTAACAAATCTGATTTAAATGATACTAATAAATCTGTTGAGAATTTAGAAAATTGTATAATTAAATTTGATAATGCTATTAAAAAATTAGAAAATAAAATTAATAAAATTGAATCAAAATTAAAAGACAATGATGCAACAATAATTATAGCGCCAACAATTTATCAAGATAATTCTGAAATATCTATAAAAATTATACAATTCTTTAAATTAATACAAAAATATTGTTCTTTTACAATAGTTTATATAAAACAATTATATAATAAATGTTATCGATATATATTTAGAAAAAGAATTCAACGAGAATTAGAAGAACAAGAACGTATTTATCAAGAAAAATTAGCAGAAAAATTAAAACAAGAAGAAATAGAAAGAAAAAGAAAAATTAAAGAAATACTAAATAAAACTAAAATAAAAAAATAATGGATATTAAACAAAGTTTATCATATAGATACGATACATATGAAAACTTACAAAAATATAATAATTTAGGAGATAATAAATATAATTATAGTGAAGAAGGTATTTTAAGAAAATGTCTTCCTAAAATTATGTTTAAAGGTAATTCAATATTTGTTACATTTTTACAACTAATTGATTTAAGAATTATTATGATGCTTAAATACATTGATAGACTTAAGAAATTTAAATATATTTCATGGTATTAAATGAAAAATTTTCCATCATCACTTATTAAACAAAAAACAACAAGACAAGGATTAGGTGATACATTTGCCGGCACGCTAAAAAATATTGGTTCAAAAGTTTTGAAAAATATTTTTAGTGATGGTAATGCTGGTGCTAATTTGTCTATTGATGGATTAAATTCCCAATTAAATAACGGATATGAAATATTAGATATTGAACATGAAATTGATAATATTAATATAAATAAATTTCATAAACCAATATTTAAACAAGCTGTTAGTCAAGATATTGATTCAATAATGTATAGACATAATGACAATATTGGTTTAAATGCAAATATGGCTAATGGTAATAAGATTGATAATGTATATTTTGAAGATCCATTTTTATTTTCATCATCTATATTTAGTGTTATCAATAATTATAAGTATATATTAAAATCAACTGTTCCAAATGTATTAGAACATCCTAAACCTATATCAAGTGCCGAAAAATCAGATTATGAAATGGCAACAATTCATGATATGGTTTCACCATCATTATTTAATCCTTTTGCAGGTGTATCTGTCATAGGTATTACTGAACACGTGCCATTGATAATTAGTGGAAACAATGATTTACAGAAATCATATTCTCTTGATAATGGATTTGGTAATAGTTTACCAGATAAAGGAAATCAAGAAACTGAACAAATTACTATTGATTTACATACAACAGTAAATTCTGATGATCCAGACATTTCTGATTGTACTATTAAAAAATTAGTTGAAGAATCTAAAAAAACAAAAGGTGGACAATTAGGGTTTGCTACTTATCGTTATGTTGATTTTATGTTTTGTAAAGATTTAGGAAAAATATCTAATAATCATTTAATTACTTTACGAAAATTTCCTGGACCTATTGGTGATAATATATTTCAAGAAGCAACATATCTAAAAACAGATAATAAAGAAGATAATCTTCAAGCAGGATATCCAGATATAGGTAGATTAATTACATGGTTTGGAAATGAAGATAATAAACTAGAAGATATTTGTAGATTTAATTATAATGCTAGTTGGAAAGAATTTCATTCAGAAATTCAACAAGAACCATCACAACAAAAAGATGAAGGAATATTAGATAAAATAGCAAATACATTTAGTCCACAAAATAATAAATTAATATCTAAAGGATTTTCTTCTAATACAGGTTTACTTAGATGGGTATCTAATGCGGTTAAAATTCCTATTATAGGTAATGAAAATATGAATACAGCAACATATGGATGGGAATTATTAAGTAATTATGATCAACATAAAATTTATACACCAACAGATACAATTTGGGACACTCATAAATATGAAGGTAAATTAACATTTAATCAAGAAATAACATTAACATTTAGATATGTACTTCGTAGTTATGCTAATATAAATCCTAAATCAGCATTTCTTGATTTGTTAGCTAATATATTAGTTGTTACATATCGTAGAGGATCATTCTGGGGAGGTGAAACAAAAATTTATGGTCCACAAGGAAATAACTCTGTTTATAAAACAGCTGATGCATTTATTGATAAAGCTTGGGATAAACTTGGCGGTATATGGACAAAAGTTATGAATGGTGACTTTAATTTACAAGAATTACAAGGTTGGATTAGTAATGCAGCAAATGCTGTTATAAATAAAGCAGCAGATAACTCAGCAACAGTTATGGGGTTAAAAAATGGAGAAGGAGTTACTAACGAAAATGTTAAACAAGATGTTCAAAAAGGTGCTAAAGCTATTGAAAAAGCAAATAAGAAAAATGGTTGGACTGATGCATTAAAAGGTATGCTTAAAAACCAATTAGGACGTCCAGCAATGTATGCAACCAATTCATTATTAAGTGGTGAGCCCGTTGGTCCTTGGCATTTGACAATTGGTAATCCTCGCAATCCAATTATGTCTATGGGTAATATGATTATAACTGGTTCTGAACTTCAACATAGTGGACCATTAGGAATAGACGATTTCCCAACAGAATTAAAATTAGTAGTTACACTTAAACACGGTAGACCAAGAGATTCAGTTGAAATACAAAAAATGTATACTAAAGGTAGATCATCTATTTATAAACCTATGAATATGATGCAATTAAATAAATATAAGAATAATCCTGAAGCATTTGGAGATATAATGGACAATTTAGGTAGTTTAGAAAGTAGTAATACATATACATGGGATGAAACTGAAAAAACTAAAGATGGTAAAGAAATTACTAAAACACAAACTAAAGCAACTAAAATGTCTACAAATGCATTAGCAAAAGCATTAAGAAATATATAATTATATATATGTTTATAAATCAATATAAAAGTGATTTTAATTTACAAGAAAACGATAATATCATTGAATTAATACCAAAAATTAGACTTGACATTGTTAAAGAAATATTTGAGTCAATGGGTTTTAATTGTGGTAAAACAAATAATATATGTAATTATAGAAATTATTTAATTAATAATTTAGGATTATTTGGAAATTTAGGTGGTTTAGATAATGAATATGCAACTTTAACAACAGGTGGAGGAAAATCAGCAATATCATTAAATAATTTTCAAAAAATTAATGTTGATGCATTTAAAAAATATGCATCTGGTGGGTATCTTAATAATATTATGAATAATATTAATGCTAGAACAATTAATTTTAATCGTATACCAAATAATTTTATGACAACAATTAAAAAGGTATCGGAACAAACTAATGTACCAGTTGGTTTTTTTGTGTTAGTTGCAGCATCAGAAGGTAGTTTTAATGATCGTCAAACAAATAGTAGTGGATATGGAGGTTATTTTGGTCAATCAACAAAGGCTGGTATTGGATATGGTGCACCATTAGAAGTTCAAGCAGCAGAAGTAGCTAAAACATATAAAACTGTTAAATCATTATCTCCAGGTGCAGGATATCAAGATTTATTAGTGTTAGGATATATATATCATCATTTACCAGCTGTTGGTAGTAAATATTGGAAACAAACTAATGGAAAAATTTATTCACTAGATCCAGATTATATTTATAATAACATTAAAGCTTGTTATAGTGGAGGTTCAGCTACTCGTTATGCAGAAGCTATAACAGTTAATGTAGTTGCTCAATATTTATCTGCTCAAATATGTTCAGCAGGAATTTAATTTTTTAATTTATTATGCCAGAAATTAATACAAATATAAATCAATATTCACAATTTAAAGAAAATCCAATTGATGTATCAAATCCACAAGTTCCTGTTTATAAAGATGATAATGGAAATCAATATGTTAAATTACGTTTAATTGAATCATTAATATCTATATATCAAGGAAATATGGTTGGTAAAAGTAGTTTGCCTTCTGGAGCAACTCCATTTAAAGGTTTATCATATGCAGAAAAAATGAAAATATGTGGAATTACTTCGAATAACATGTCTCCTGCTGAAGTTCAAAATGCAGGATTACTAATAAAAGTAGTATTAAATCAAACAAATGGAAAATATACTGGACTTATAAATAAAGCAGTTGCAGGAGATTTAATAAATATTTGTAATGAAATTTGTCAGCTTGGGTTTTTTAATATGAAAATTTCTAATACATTTAGAGATTATAATAGTGTTAAAGGTGGTGTTTCAAAACATTGTTGGGGTTTAGCTTTAGATATAAATCCAACAAATGGATGTCCGTGGTTTAATGCACATATACCTAGAAATTTTTGTGAACCTGCTAAAGGTTCATCTCCTCCATGGTCATTCAAAAAATATTCATGTGGTCCTTATGATCGATCAACTTGTATATGGAGTTTTGATCATCCTGTTGTTAGAATTTTTGAAAATCACGGTTGGGGTTGGGGAGGATCATATGGAGATACTATGCATTTTTCATTACTAGATGGAAGATAAAAAATAATAATTATAATAAATGAGTCTAAACACTTTTGATTTATGTGGTTGTGCACCAATACAAATAGTTAATATAAACTTAGCAATCAATAATATTAATGAAATTAAGATTTATAATAATTGTGATGAATTATATGATTTGAATTCATTACAATTTGCTTATTCTGTTGATGGAATATGTTGGTCATGTTATATATCTTATGATGATTTACAAACTAATACAATTGATTTACATTCTGATTTTTATGTACGATTTAAGATTCAAGGAGAAGTAAAGAAAATTGAATTAAATAATCAACAATTTATAAATTATTCAACTCAATTAGATTCATCATTTAACTTTACATATTGCAATAACTCAACAAGTAGTAATGTATATAATCCTTATGCTAATATGGATTGTGCGATAGGACTTTATCAAAATCTTTCAAATACTGTTGCATGTATTACTGGTATACCTATTTACTATTTTAAGTTAGCTCCAAATTCTGGTGCTAAAGATATTACATTTAAAGAATATACTTTAATGGATGTTGCAGCCGTAAAACAAATTAAATTAGTAGTTAAAGATGGACAAATGCCTTCATCAAAACCAGAATTTAATGATTGGGGATTAGATTGGCAAACAGATTGGGAAACAGAAATATCTAAGTCGATGTTTGCAACTGCTTTTGGTCCTACTGCACAACCAACCGAAGGAGATCTTATTTATATACCTATGATGAAACGCATGTGGATGGTAAATGAAGCATATGAAGAAAAACGTGATGGTTTTATGTGGGTAGCTACTACATTTAAAGTTACATTAGTTAAATATCAAGAAAAAGGTAGTGTTAACTTAGGTGATACTGAATCATTAGTTAATTCATTTGTTAAGAATAAATATGAAGACTTATTTGGAGACGACGAAGATACAAGAGGTAGTGGAGAAGAATTTACAGATCCAGGATCTTTAGCTAAACAAGATGATTTATTACCTATATATGTATCGGATGCTACTCGTAAATACGTATCTGTTGAAGGAATTGAAATAAAAGATGAAGCTACATATTACAAAGGAACAGTTATATCTGACAAAATATATTATTATACAACATTAGATACTGATAAAAAAATAGTTTATCAACAAAAATATTGTGGAGCTAATGGTACAATTTCATTTATTATTAAACCACAAGCTACAATGTTATATCATGGAACATTATTACAAGTTGGTAAATTCAAAATTGATATTAAACAAACTACAAATTCGACAACACTTAAAGTCAATAAAAGTCCAAAACTTAAATTAGAACTTCAAAACAATAAATATTATTTTGTTTTTTTAAGATGGTCAAAAGATTTAAAAATAGTTGAATTCTCTGCTGCAAAATATACTTGGCCAGAAAGTATTCCAATCTATAAATTACAAAGTGGTAATTATTATTATGATATTGATAATAGACAAACTATAACAGATAAATGGAATATTGAATATTCTGTAACTAATAAAGTTGATGTTATATTAAATGGATTCTTAGGAAGCATAACAAACATTAAATTATTTAATTCATATGATGATAATATTAGTGAAATACTTCAAATGTACCCAACTAATAATACATTAATAGTTAATGATACTGCGCGAAATATATTAGGAATGGATGGTGTAATCCAAAGATAAAATATAAAGAATAAATTATGGGAAATATTTTTTCATCATTAAATCAATATATAAGAAATAGTATACAACCTACTTATGGTGATCTTATAAATAATACTAGTAAAGAAGATATGATGAAACGTACTCTTACTGGTGAAGAATTAACATATTACAATACTATTAAAGAAACAGATATGAAACGATTATGTATATCTGGCGGAAATAATAAGAATAACGATATTGTTATGGAAAATAAAATAAATAGATATGTTTCTGGTATAGGAGAAGTACAACAAGTTATGTAAAAAAAAATATTCATAAAAATTGAATTTTATTTAAAATTTTCTATATTATTTATGTAATTCTTAAATATATAAATTATGACACAGAAAAATTATTTACCATTCAATTTGGAAGCAGCTTTAAATGGAGCTAATGTTCAAACAAAATCTGGAAAAAAGGTTAAAGTAATTTGTAAAACTCGTGGAAAAATTTTCTGTACAGTTTATTCAAATGTTGCCTCATATATGAATAGTCAAGTAAAATACAATGAAGATGGTTCTAGATGGTCAAAAGATAATCCATCAAACGAAGATTTGGTAATGGCATAAATAATTATATTAAATAAATTTAAAGAAAAGGTTGGATTTTTATTCAACCTTTTTTTATTTTTATATAAATAAAGTTATGAGAATTTACATGCAATCTTTAAATATATTTATTAATGAATCTTTATCCAATAAGCAAAAGGAACTTATTGGTAAGCTTTTTTCCATTATGTTTAAAGATACAAAAATTAATAAAGAACAAATTGGTATTATTTTAGGTAATTTAGATAAAGAAGAATTATTAGAGATTTCTAAATATTTTTCTGAAAATGAGTCATCGGATTATCTTGCATATGAACCTAATGAAGATATGTTTATTAATTTTGATAGTAATAAAGACAAAATAATATCTCAAATTTCTGAATATATTAGTAAGTTTAAAGTATGAATATGTTAATTGATTATATTTTTTTAGAAAAACTTAATGTTAATTCTAAAACAAAGATTGATAATAATGATGAAATAAAATATAAAATTCCTACAGGTAAAACTGCTCAAAGATTGTTTGATGCATGTATGATTAGTGAAAATGATCAAGATATATATAAAAAATATTTTGAACCATTAGTTAAAAAATTATTAGATATTGATCCTAATAGTTTACAATTATCAACCGTTATTAATTCCAATGAATTAAATAAATTAGTTGTTAAATGTGCAGTAAAAGGTGGATGTAATGGAATAGGATCAAATAATTTACAATTATTAAGAAAATACATACTTGCTAATGTTCTTAAATCAATGGTAGGATATGATTATAATTTAACACAAGAACAAGAAGATTATATGATCGAATGGGATTATTATAATGGCCCAAATAAATTAGAATGGACATAAATGAAAAGAATAATAGATTTTATAACTGAAAAATTAACAATTGGATCTTCTAGTAAAATATTTAAATCAAATATTGAACAAGAATATAATGATAAAAAGAAGTTACAAGTAACTAATAAAGAACTTCAAGAAATAGAAGAATATGCTGAGGATTTGCCAATTCCACCTGTAAAAATTAAAACAGGTATGCAAGGAAACATTAAATTAATTTGGGATAAAGAATTTACAGAAATGGGAATAACTAGAAAGTATTCTTGTAATATTTCTAAACCAGATAGATATAAAGGTAGTTTTAAGATAACTTTAGAAATTGGCAGATATCGTCCATATGAATACCCAATGGGTAAAGAAGGTTATAAAGATCCAAAAGGAAATTTAAGATTACCAGATATTAAATCAATTTTTGATCAAATTAATAAAGTATGGGACAAATATAATTTAAGTGAGAAATTAAAATAATAAATATAACTATATTAAAATATAATGAAAAGTTTAGATCAATTTATGCTCGAAGAGCAATCAGAGCTTGATAAAGTAGAAGGTAAAAAACCTCAAGTTGATCCTAATAGTAAGAATAAAATTAAGTGGGCTGTAGATGAACCTACTGATGATGAAGCTGAAGAAGGATTTGAATCAGTAACAGATTCTATGGATGACTTGATTGATAAATTTGATACAGAAGAAGATTTCTTTATTATAGGTCGTGCTGGTTGGGGTAAGACTTCTACTATTAAACAATTAGCAAAGAAGTATCATAAGAAAGTTATTACAGTTTATCTTGATAAAGCTGAAGCTGTTGACTTAGGTGGTATTCCTATACCGGTTAAAGGTAAGACTGGTGCTGTTCAAGAAAAAGCTATGCCATCATGGGCTAAGATTATGCAAAATGAACCAGATCAAGAATTCTTATTATTCTTTGATGAAATGAACCAAGCCGCACCAGATGTAATGAATGCACTTATGCCTATTATTCTTGAGCATGAGATTTGTGAAGTTAAGTTCGATAATTTCTTTGTAGGTGCCGCAGGTAACTTTGAAGATGAAAATGGTGCTGTTAGTGAACTTTCTGGTCCACTTAAGTCTCGTCTTAAACCTCTTATTACATGGGAGGTAAATACTGAAAAGGCATGGAAACAAGTATTTAAATATCTTCATAAAAAATGGGATAAAGTAATTTCTAAACAATTAGTAGATGCATTTGAAGAAAGTGCTACATGTTTTGAAAATCCTCGTGAAATAGAAATGAAGATCTTCCAATTTATTCATCGTATTAAAGTTAATGGTGGAGAAAGAAATAATGCTAATAAATATTTAAGACGTCTTCAAGGTTTAGCTAAAGAAGATTTGACACGTACTCAAGAAAAGGAATTAGAAAAACTTGCTGATGGTATGTTTAATTTTGTTGCAGGTAAAAGTGAAGAAACAGAATCTGGTCGTCGTGGAAAGAATTCACAACAAGTACCTAAATCAATTCAAACATTTATTGAATCAGGAATGAAAAAAGGTTATGTTACTGTAGACATGCCACAAGAAGATGGTACAACAAAGAAGGTACGTTTCGGTGTATGTAAAGAAACAATTGGTGAAATAATCGATGAAACTGAATGTAATGCAGAAATGCTTGAACGTACAATTTCTAAATATGAAGCTAATGGTTTAACTTGGAAATATGAAAAACCACAAGATTGGGCTAAACTTAACTTAGAAGATCCAATGTCTGATAAATGGAGTTTAGTTGTTACAGGAAAAACTAAGATTTCTGATGAACAAGATGAACCAGTAAAAAGAAAACCAGTTAAAGATTAATAATTATGAATATAAAAGATAATATAATTTATTTTGATTCTGATAATGAATTTTATGAATATTGTGTTGTACCGGAACTAGTTCCGGTACAATATATTGATTCTAATGGTAATGAAAAATACTATACAGATTTCAATTTTACACCACAATATAATAATGCTGTTAATAATGACATGAGATTTATTATTAAAGATGAAGATTCACAAATTTATAAACATGGATGTGTATCTTATCGAACAATATCTAAAGATATACAAAATTTAGATCCATGGTATGATGATTATGATTAATATAAATAACTTTATTCAAGAAAATTTAAAAATTGGTAAAACCTCTTTTATGCTTGAAAAGCTAAAAATTAATTCACAATCACAAATAAATACTAAACAATCTTTCACTGATGAAGAATTAATGAAAGATTATAATGAAGTGTCTGGAGCATATACAAAAGCAGAGAAACAAGAATTTGCTATTAAATATGATATAGTCACAAACAAAATACGTGAAATTCAAATTGTTATATTAAATCATCTAAGAGATAATCGTTTTAAGAAAAAAGAATATGATAAAATGGATTTTACAAATTTTGTAAGATATGATTTACCTGAAAAATATGATAAATTTAAAGAATATCTTGATAAAGAACCTGAAGAATTTCTTAAGTTTGTTTTAGATAAATATAATGAACAAGCTCGAAAATTTAAATTCATTCCAAGATCAATTGCAGAAAGATATACAATGAAGCGTAAATCACAATTAGAAAAATATTTAGGTGTATTTTAATATGAAATCATTAATAAATATTATTGATGAGAAGTTAAAAATCAATTCTAAATCCAAAGTTAATTCATCTACAATAGATATAGCTAAATATTTAGGAATATCTGAACAAGATGCCGAAATAATAGAAACAAAATACTTAAATCAAGAATATTTTGATTCAGAAGAAACATATAAAAATGACTTACCAGCTACTGAGTTTGAATTAGTATTTTTAATAGCATCAATGTTAGTTGATGATAATGGTAAACCAGATAATATTGATAAATTAGGTACAATAGGATATAAAAAAATTGGTGTACATAATCCTTATGATTATTCTTGGTATGAAGAAGAATTTAGTGATCAAGATAATGATTATGAAGATGTATTAGAATATATACAAGAACAATATAAACATAATAATAAATTTAATAGATTATTTAAAGAAGTTTTTACATTTTGTCAACGAACTGGTATAAATGATCCAGAAAAAATCTTCTATTGGTACGAAAATATTAAAAATTAAATATGGAAATAAAAAGTTCACTACTTAATGATAAAGAATTAGCTTTAGTTAAAGATAGTTTAATTAAAGTATCTGAAAAGGATGGTAAAGAAAAATTCAGAGTTAAATTGCTAGAATATATTAATGATATATCTGATAATGATGATGATGAATTTTTCTTTGATATGATAGAATTTGTTCGTTTTTTAGATCCATCAGATAATGCAACAGCTTATACCACACCAGAACATTTAATATTTATGAATGCTCCTTCTGGTGGTGAAAATCCTATTGGTGAAAATGTACGTAAATGGGATTTTATATATGATCATGAATGCCTTCACCAACTTTGGGACACTTTTGGTGTTGAAGATAAAATTAAAAAAGAAGGAATTAAATTTGATCATTATACATTAAATATTGCTTCTGACTGTGTTATTAATGATTATTTATATTTCATTCGTAAAAAAGAAATGCCAGATAGCTTAGTAACACCAGAATATTTAAAAGCCGAATATGGCGTTGAATATGATAGAAAACGTGATACTCAATATACTCTTTATCTTAAACTAATTGAAATTGTTGATAAATTAAAGAAAGATAAAAGATGTCAACAAGCTAATGGAAGTGAAGGACAAGAAGGACAAGAAGGTCAAGAAGGTCAAGGTCAACCAAGTAATGGTGGCAATCAACAAAGTGGCTCTAATAAATCGGGTGGTCAATCAAAAGAAAATGAAACGGCTGAAGATGCACAAAAATCTGCTGATGAAGCTAAGGAAGCTGCTGAAGATGCACAAAAAGCCGCTGATGAAGCTAAAGCAAATGGAGATAAAGATGCCGATGAAAAACAAAAGGCTGCTGATGAAGCTAAGAAAGCAGCTAAAGAAGCTCAAGATGCAGCAGACAGAGCAAAAGAAGCTAAAGACAAAGGAGATAAAGAAGGAGAAAAGAAAGCAGCTAAAGAAGCCCAAGATGCAGCTAATAAAGCCAAACAAGCTGCTAATAAAGCCGCAGGAAAAGACGGAGGAAATGAACAAAACAAACCTGGTGGCAAAGGTGGCGGAGGTGAAGGTAGTAAAGGTAACCAAGAAACAGATGTAGACTTAAATGATTTAAAAAAACGTGCAGAAAAAACTATTGAAAAATATAAGAATAAAATTAGTGGTGATCTTGGTTCATTCCTTAAAAAATGCCAATCATCTGCAACATTAAAAGAAACAGGTTTAGTTGTACAAACTCAAAAAGGTATATCATTATGGAATCAACAACTTAATGGTTATGTAAAATCATATGTTAAGAATAAAGTATTTCAAAAACATAGAGAATTTAAACGTACATATCAAAGAGTTAAACGTGGTTCTGGGTTTGTAGAATTTGGACAACCTATACAAAGAGGTAAGAAACTTAAAGATGATAAATTAATTATTAGTGTTGCATTCTATGTTGATCGTTCTGGTTCAATGTGTGGAACTATTAATGAAGTTTTTGATGCTGCATATATAATTGCTGAAGGTCTTAAAAAACAATTTGCTAAAGAAAAAGTTGTTGGTGATATAAAATTCAAAATGTTTACCTTTGATGATTCTATTGAAGAAATTCCATGGGGTAAAAAGGTACAAGCAAGAGGTGGTAATATGTCAATGCATCAATATCTTAAACGCATTGAAGAACTTACTGGAGATTATATGATTAATATTTTCATTACTGATGGTGAATTTAATGTTGATACAAAAGATGTTACTGATTTATTAAAGAAACTTGCAGGATGTATGATTTATGTTACAAATACACCAAGTGAATGTAGTACCGTAATGAAGAAAATTTCTAAATCAAATGAATACTCTACTAAATTATTCTATATAGATGCTGATAAAGATTTTAAAATTAAATAATGAAAAACTTAATTGATATAATACTAGAAAAACTAAAAATAAGTTCTAAGACTAAAATTAATAATGATGTTATAAAAGATTTTTCGGAATATATAGAAAATAATACACCATTTGGTAAATCATTATCAGATATAAAAAATAATAAAATTCAAAAAGGAAAATTTTATAATATTTCTAATACTGATAATACTGTAATTTATTTATTTCCATTATACATTACTATGGATAATGAACATTGTCTTGGAATTAATCTTACATGTGAAGTAGATGGTAATAAAAATTGTTGTATATTAAGTTATGTAATCGGAAATATTAATAAATCTAACAAATTAGAAATAAATACATCAATGTCAGGAGACAGAATTCAAGATTTTGATGAAGATATAAATTTTGATAAATATATAAAAATTATTAAAAAATTATATAATTTATCTAAAAAAATGAATCCTAACGATTTTTTATATAAATATGAAAAAATAATTAATGAAAACCTTAGTTGATACAATACAAGAAAAGCTAAACATAACCAAAGATTCTCTTATGTTTGAGAAACTAAAAATTGGTTCTAAATCACAAATAAAAACATATAAGTATAGTCCTAAAAATACTAAAGATCTTCAAAATATAATTAAAGATATTATTAAAGAAGAAGGACCTGATGCAAATTTAAATATTATTGATGTATCAGATATTACAAATATGGAAGGATTATTTAATGCAAAAGATTTAGGTAAAGATATAAAAATCGATAAAATTAAAATTAATGATTGGAATGTTTCAAATGTTCGCAATATGAAAAATATGTTTTTATTATGTGAAACTTTCAATTCTAATATATCAAATTGGGATGTATCTAAAGTAACTGATATGTCTGGTATGTTTTATGGATGTAAAGAATTCAATTCTGATATATCTAAATGGAATGTATCTAAAGTTAAAACAATGGAAGATATGTTTAGTCGTTGTAAAAAATTCAATCAAGATATATCGAAATGGAATGTTAATAATGTAGAAAATATTGAAAGAATGTTTATGGCTTGTCATGATTTCAATCAAAATTTAGATTCATGGAATATTAAAGATAATGTTGAAATGGAAGGAGCTTTTGCATTTTGTAAATCACTAAAACAAAAACCTAAATGGTTTATTAATGAAGAAGATACTGAATTATAAAAAATATAAGAGGCGAAATTATGATAGTTATAACACCAGAAACAGAAAATTGTAAATCAATATTTTTAGCAGGTACAATTGATAATGGTGAGTCGGATAACTGGCAAAAGAAATTAATTGATAAATTTAAAAATATCAATATAAAAATATACAATCCAAGAAGAGAACATTGGAATAAAAATGCATCTAAAGAAGAAGTAGAATATCAAATAAAATGGGAACAAGAATATTTAGATAATGCTAATTTAATTGTTATGGTTTTATCAGATAATTCAAAATCACCAATTAGCTTATTAGAACTTGGATTATATGCAACATCTAAAAAAATATTAGTTTTTTGTACCGATAAATTTTATAGATTTGATAATGTAAGATTAACATGTGAAAAATATAATATCCCACTTTTTACAAATACTAATATAAATTATATTTTTAATAAAATAAATGAATTTATAAATCTATGAAAGATTTAAATACATATATATTAGAAAAGAAAAAATTATTTGAATTAAGTCCAAGTCAACGTAGTGCTTTAGAAACAACTATTGGAATAGCTTTAGGTAATCTTGGAGAAGATAATGAAATAAAACAATTTAAAAATTTCATAGATTCTTTATCTAATGATGAAAAAGAAGATTTAGAATCATTATATAGTATGTTATCGGATGCAGATAATTATAAAAAAATTTATCAAAAAAATGTAATGCCAGAAGAAATAACATTAATTG
>Ga0326511_10001690_pt1 | contig 18200 bp, 24 predicted proteins | sample 0_2496_0518_D_FD_203701 | JGI IMG/M metagenome (GOLD analysis project Ga0326511, IMG submission 203701) | Bovine rumen microbial communities from UC Davis, California, United States - 0_2496_0518 | ecosystem: Host-associated > Mammals > Digestive system > Stomach > Rumen | place: USA... | reverse complement strand
GGTCGGTCGCGGTGTAGGTCAGGATTCGCACGGCTTCGCGCAGCTCTTTTAAGGATTCGGTTTTCATAACTCAAAATTTTAATTGTTGAACATTGGAAACCGGGGAGGCGGTCAAGCCCCGCCCGGCTTTGTTTTTACTCCTTCCCGGCAACCCGCTGGGCGAAGTGCCACATCATATCGCCCCATACCTTTTTGGACGGGGCGACGTACAGACGGAAGTCCTCGATGGCGAGCGCCCTTTGCTTCATGTAGCGGGCAAGATACCCGGATATGTCGTCCAAGGCATTCGCGCAGTGGAACATCATTTGATTCTCGTCGTCCCGGGCCTTCGTCCGGTCCATGATGATGAAATAAACTCTTGCCATAACTCATTGATTTTAGGATTTCGAGAAGGGGAAGGGCATCACCCCCGCCCCCTCTTTTAACTCTCCGTATTTCCGCACCATTCCAGGAAGGCGCAAAGGAGAGCCGTAGGAATAACTATCCACAACATAACTCAAGATTTTAGAAGGTTTGGCAAAGGTCGGGGATTTCACTCCCCGGCCTCCGTTTCAAGGGAGACGATAGCCCGGTCCAGGCCGGACAGGTCGAACCGGCTCCCCGTCAGCTCATCCCGCGTCCGCCATAAGGCGGCCAGCGCGAGCGTCCGGTCCCCGTCCTGCTTTGCAATCAAGCACGACAGCCAGGGACCAAAACCCGCCGCCCTTTGCTTTTTAAGGCCGAAATAAGCCCGTTTCACGATTTCAAGGACTTCTCCTTCATCGCTTTCGTTTTCGACGATTACGGGGACGTTTTCACCCGTTTCCCGGTCCGTCCGGCCTTTGTTCCAAACATGGACCATAAGGGCGAGGATGGCGGCAACTTGCACGAGCCCCACCAGGGCCGCGAAGATTGTTCCGATAATGTCTTGCATAACTCAATGATTTTTAGGATTTGGAAGGGAAGGGCGCGTATCAGGCCCCCTCCCCTTTTCGCTTTTAATACCCCCCCCCGGCCTTCTTTTTCTCAGTCGGTCACGTTGTAGTAGTACGAGCACGCCTCGTCCTTCCGGGCGGCGTCCTCCTCCGTGTCCCCGTCCTTTTCTCCCCAGTACTCATCGAAGGCGTCCACGGCTTTATAGTAAAGGTCGCTGTAAAGCGCGGAAAGCTCTTTTTCTTTGTTGTAGTACCAGAACCAGCAAAGATGATTCAGGACCATGACGAGCTCGGTGAAATACTTGTAATCGGAGACCCAGGACCGCGAGGCGCGGTTGTAGGTGTCGAGGATGGCATCATCCCCGAAACACTCAGCGATGGCGAAGTCGCTCGCAAAGGTCGCGAAGGGCTTGTACTCCTTCCCGGCCTGCTGCGCGTTTTCAATCATAACCCGGTTGATGGTCTGCTCAATGGCGGCCCCGTACTGGAGGATTCCCCCGGCGCGGATCGCGTACTCGCGGACCTTCGGGCGCGGCTTGCTCTTGTACTCGTTTTTCACGGTGGCGGTAGCGGTAATTGTTTCCATAACTCAAAATTTTTAGAAGGTTAAACATTGGCAAGGGCGGCCCCGGTCAAAGGGCGGCCCCCGTTTTAGGCTGCGTAAAAGGGTGTGACGATGATCATTTCCCCGTCCCATCCCGGGCGCTCCGAGAAGAAGAGTATCGACGCCCCGCACGGCTCATCCAGGGAGCCCCGCATGAGCCGGAGCCGGGCCTTCATTTCCGCGAGCCTGCGTTTCAGATAGGCGGCTGTTTCGGCGCGGTCCATGGTAACTTCATCCAGGGCGGCCTCGGTATCAGTAACAAGATACCCGGCAGGCACATTGTGAGTGTAATTCATAACTTCAAAAGTTTTTTTAATTGTTTGGAGCCTGGTCCAGGTATCACCCCGGGCCGGGCTTGTTTCCTGTCTTACTTCAAAAGATAATCAATAATTCCGGCGGCATCCAGGGCGGCAATGTCGCGGAAATTTATAACACGCCTCGCGTCGATCCCGGCCTTCCGGACGGCATCCCCGGCGTTTTTCGTATCGGCTGCGTATCCGTACCCGGAAGACCATCCCGAGGCGATCCCCTCGGTCCGTTCCAGGGCTGCAAACATGTGGCGGCGCAACATTGAAGGATTGATAAGTGGGTATGCCATCTTTTTTCGGTCCATGTAAGTTTTACTATCTTTTATTTTGATAATATTTGCAAAACACTCATCACGGTACGTCATGATGGAGCCGGCGTATAAATTTACCCGGTATCCCTTTTTTTCAATCCCGCAAATTGCGCTCGTCAAATTTGCAGCCGTCGCAGCTATTTGCGCCGCTGAAACAGTCCATGGAACGGAAACATTATAAACGAACGTTAAAATTTTTGTGTCCGTTTTTTGCATAACGTTCCGGTACATGGTCCGGGGGCGCCCCGTTACAACTGCGCCGATATTGACAGCGCCTCCGTAATAGGACCTCTCCCGCCGGGGCCGTATATCCTTAACAGATACCCGGCCCGGGGCCGTTACATTGATAATCTTTTTAGCGTTTTTGTCGTCACCGTCCCGGAGGAGCCTGTTTGCATCGTCGAGGCTATCGGTCCCGGTAAATTTGGCCGAGCCCGTCACGCTCTCCAGGTGGGCCGCGTCAAATACAGACGTATTAACCGGGCCCTCGCCGATGAACTTTGAAAAACTTGCAAGATTCGGAAAAGTTTTAATAAAGTACTGCATAACTCAAAAATTTAAGATTCAGAGCTCGGGACCGGGTATCACCCCGGCCCCGGCTTTTGCTACATTAATAACACATGGCGGCGGCATATTCATTTGCGGGTTTTTCAAGCCCGGCAAATAAGATATTGCGCTCGTCCCGGTCCATACCCTTGAAGACCATGTACTCGAGGCGATCCGCGATGGATATGCAAGAATTTTTCAGATCGGCGAGGTCCTTCATGCACCGATACCCGGTAATGATGGAAATATTATTTTTACGAGCGCTCTTGCGAAGGTCCCGCAAAAATTCAACTATTTCCGTATCATTTCCGGCGGCGGCCCGTTCGATCCGGGGATCGTAATCAACCGGAACAAATGCAAATCTATTCCGCGTCGATTCATCCAACTTTGCACGGGTATTGTACTCCTCCGAGGCCCCGGTCCCGGCCGTATTTCCGGCAACTATACATTTGAAGTCCGGGTGCCGTTTGACGAGCTCGGAGCCAAATGTATAGTATTTGCAGGACAGGGCGCCGTTTATAGTGGTGAGGGCTTCCGGTATGGAAACATCTACCTCGTCAAGCATGAAGAGCCCGCCGTTTTTGAATGCCCTGTAAAATTGGGTATCTCGATAAATACCCATGGCATCATTATACCCGGAAAGCTCGCATTTGTCAAAAACGGTATTTGTATAGTAAAATTCCAGGCCCAGGGCCTCGGCTATTTGCTCACAAATAACGTTTTTTCCACTTCCCGCCGGGCCGTGCAAATAGACCGATTTTCCCGCCTTCATAAGGGCGAGGATGTCGTTAAACTTTGCATGTACCAGAGCCTCCGGTTTTTTCGGGACCGGGACGGGATCGGGCTGCGGCTGCGGCTCGGGTTCCTGTTTCGGCTGCGGCTCCTGTTTGGGTGATCCCTTCCGGGACCGTCCAGGGCAGCGGCGGATATTTGCGCGGATGGCGTCAAATTCCGGAGAGCCTTCCAGGACCACGGAGGCGGCGTCGATCCCGGCAAAATCGAAGAGGATTTCTTTGATATATCCCGGGGCCATATCTTTGCAGTTGGAAACAGGGCCCACGGCGCAAATACGCCGGGCAAATTTCCAGCCGAGCATATTATCCAACTTTGCACCCGTCCAGGAGGAGGAGTGAGACATCAGATAGATAACGCCGTCCACGATAGCGATCGCAGCCTTCTTGCTGTCAATGTAGCAATTGATAATGTTGTTTTTCATAACTCAAAGATTTTAATTGTTTAACATGGACCGATATAAACCGGATCAAAGGTTTATACAGTTAAACCGGGCTGCCGGATTGCAGCCCGGGCGAAAATAAAACAATTAAAACCTAAAGTTTTGAGTTACTCGTATATTCCTGCAAGTTTAATCCCCTATTTGATTACTCCGTTTTTCTTTCGGGATCGTGCAAAGTGTTTGCAATAGGTATTTTTCCCGTCCTCATCGGACTGTCATGCAGTTGCATCCCCGTTTCCCTGTCACAGTTTCCGCGGTTCATATACTTTCGTATTGTCAAAGAAGATCGAGATCTTCTATTATCAATCAATTCCTTCCCGGAGTATCTTATCGTTTATATCTTTGCAGCGCCGGGGCGAGCCCCGGGGAAAGTGTTCTCGCCGTGACGGGTGAACCGTCGCGGAAGGAATTATCAATAACTCAAAGAACTCACTGCAAAGGTAGGGCAAATAAATTTACCGTGCAAATAAATTGCAAAGATTTTTTTACTTATTGTTTCAAAAAAGTTTCAAATCGGCATTAGAGGCGTCTGGAAGGCCGATTTTTCGTACCTTTATGGTAAAAAGTTGCAAAGGACAAAATTTGTCAATTCTTAAAAGAATTTAAGAATAGCAAAGGGCTCGCCCTGGGGCAAAAAAACGATACCATCGTACAAACGTTTGTATTTTGATTTTGGCGGGCTCGGGTGCGGGTGCATCCGGACGGGATCACCTGCGCCGGGTGCAAAGGTCCGGACCTGGTGACGGGATCGGCATCCAGGACGGCCGGAAAATATCATACCTTTGCAGTCCGTCCGGGACCGGGAAGGAGTAACGGAAAAACGCCTATCTTTTTAAGAAAAATTAAAAAGCCGTTTATTTTCGTTTTAAGACACTTTTACGAAAAATCCGATAAATCCCTCGCCCGACAAAAGATAATGGATTGTAGGCAAAATTATCGTAATTCGATATTGGCGAAAATATCTTTGCATCTTATTATAAATCAATCATTTAGACGTTACTTATTGTAAGGGCGACCAAAAGGGTTATTTTTCACAATATATATTTGTTGTAATTCAATATATTTTCATACCTTTGCTAAAAGTGTACAAAATACACTTATAACGGAATAAGTGTAAAAACTACACTTCTAAAATAGCATGGCATTACTAAATAAAAATCTATCTGAAAGGGAAAAAGCCGCGATCCATTTGCATATATACGGCGGAGTAAATAACTGGCCGCTATTGTACCGGATCGCGGTCCCTGACAGTTTTCCGGATGAGTCCTTGAAAGGTCTTTCAGACCTTGCAAGTAAATGGAAACGCTCGCCTAAAATACAATCATATTTGCAGACTGTCCAGGAACAAAAATTCCTATATGAACAAAGGATAAAAGCGGCGGCGATTGAGACGGGGGATAATGTACACACAAATTCCGATATGTCCACACGAATAGAAAAAAACATAGATTACAGCGATCCCGTAAATCAAGCCCGGAAACTAAATGAACTCGTAAACAGCGCCGACGATCCAGGCGAGGCGCTCGACGCTCTCAAGGTTATCATTTCCACACAAAAAGCTGACCGGGAAGCGGCACGGGATAATAAGATAGTAAGAGCGTATGTTCCAATAACTTGCAGCGATTGTCCGCTATATTCCAGGGCTAAAAATAAGCTATCTAAATAGGGAGTATTTTACAATAAGCCCGGCGAGGAAAATGTTTACAATTTAACGTAAATTGTAAAGTTATTTTGTAACTCGTTACAGGTCAAGTATTTACGACTCGCGAGCCGAGTGGGGGTGGGGGCAATCGGGGCGAGCGAGGGCGCCGGTGGTGTCCACTCAAAATTTTTATTTTTATTTTTCTTCCCCAACACGCCTCCCGCAAAACTCTTCCCAAAATCCCGTCTTTGACCCCTCTTTTGGCTTTTGGCGGACTTTCTCTGAAAAGACAAGGATTTTATCGCCTTTTGCCTAAAAGTGCCTTAAATCGGCTTATTTTGGCTCGTTTTGATTTTGATGGCTCGCATGACATCTGCAAAGCCAGCTTTTCGTCTTTCTGGAGTATAGGTCTGCCCATGCCGACATCCACGGCGAAAGTCCGGCATCCGTGCCAAAAACGACAAAATTTGACAGCGATGCGACAAACTTTATATTGTTTTTATGGAATTATGTAACGTAGTGGAATAATGGAATAAAAATGATATAAAGTCCTTCTTGTTACTTATTTCTTGTTATTTATTTTATTTGGGTAGCAAACATCACGCGCAAGGTATTGCAAGGAGTGTTGCACTGACCGAGCGCTCGTCTTTGTATCTTATTGTGTAACATAGTGTTACGTGTTGCACGAAGTGTTGCACGAAGTGTTGCACTAACCGCGCACAAAACCCGCGCGTTTTTTGGGCGTTTTTGATGCTGGAAAACCCGCCTTCCGGGGTTTTGGAGACGGGTCTGGAATGGGTGCTTGGCGGCCCTACTTCGCTTTTGCGATGAGGGATATTTTCTCCCCGCAGCAAGGGCATGTGATTTCTGTGACGGTGGGGATGTCGTACCGGACGGATAGGGGCGTCTCGGAGACGAGCATCTCTACCGGGACCTCCAGAGCCTCGGCGAACTTGCACATGGTTGTCAAGGTGATCCCTTCTCGGTTGAGGAAGGCATACACGTCTTGCTTTGTCAGGCCCATCTTGCGCCCAAGCTCGGCCTGGGTCATGCCTTTTCTTTCAAGTATGTAACGGACGTTTTCTTTGATATTCATGGCGTAGTCTTGTTTTACTCGCAAAGGTAGTGTTTTTCGTTTACCTATGCAAGAATCTCGTTGTTGAATAAAAGTTCGTTGTATTACGATAAATTCTTTTCGTACAATCGTTTGTATTCTGAAAAAGATTACTATCTTTGCGGGCATGGATGGTATTAATTCCGGGAAGTCCGGCTTCCCTCTCACTCGTGATATTCCCCTTGGGGAAGAGTTGGTCCGTTACGGGACCACGCTCGTCTGCGTCCCCCGCCCGAAAGGGCTCTGGCCACCGTGCAATGCGTGTAAAGGGTGTTTCTTCCGCCGCCGCTCGGCCTACGGTGGGGTGATTATGACATGCAACGACATCAGATGTTCATCCTTTGACCGGATGGACGGGAAGAACGTGTGGTTTGTCGAAAAGATAAATCTTATTGAAGGAAAGGACGTTGAATAACTTTATCTTAACTATCGGTTTATATATGAAAAAGCGCCTTTTATTCCTTTCGGTGCTCGCCCTTTCGCTTGCATCGTGTACGAAGCCCCTTGAGCGCATGGCTTCCGTCCGTTTCTCCCTCGGCGTGGAGAGCGGGGCCATCCCTTCCACCAGGAGTGTCTCGGACGCTCTCTCGGCCACCCTTCCGGCGGGTCCCTTCTCCCTGCATCTCCAGAGCGATGAGAACTCCTTGCGCACCTACGACGTGTCCACCGGGGAGGAGGTCTCCGTCGCGGTCGGGGCGTATTCCGTCTCCGGCTCCGGGAGCGGTGAGGTCCTTGCGAGCAACAACAACGTCTCGGTCGTCTCTTCGCCAGCGTGGGCCGTGGACTCCGGGCAGACGGTGGCGGTCTCGGAGGACGGCGGCGAGATTGGCGTGTCCGCCCACTACACGTGCCCGGCTTTCGTGTTCGACCTCTCGGAAGTGAAGAAGGTCGTCCTCTCCGGGAATCCGAAGCAGGTTGAGGTCACGACCTTCCCCGGCTCGGAGGGGTACGGGGTTATCTATCCCGTGGACGAGGTGCTCGGAGAGACCGCGCTCTACAAGTTCGTGAGCGGCTCCTCCTCCGGCGAATACATCGGAATCGAGGCGGGGAAGTGGTACAAGTTCTCCTCCGGCAAGGTCGAAGTTGTCTCCGGGAAGATGGGCGTGACGTTCCCCGAATGGGAGGAGGGCAAGTGATGAAGGTGCGTTTCAAACTCCTCACCCCCAATGCCGTTGCTCCGACGAAAGCACACCCTTCCGACGCGGGTGCGGACCTGACGTGCGCCTCGGTGGAGGTCGATACGAGGCACAACTGCGTGTCCTACGGAACGGGCGTCGCCGTGGAGATTCCGGACGGGTATGTCGGATTGGTCTTTCCCCGCTCGTCGGTCTATAAGGAGGACCTGCTTCTGACTAACGCCGTCGGGGTGATTGACTCCCACTACCGGGGAGAGATCAAGGCGAAGTTCCGCATCATGCAGCCGCACATACATCGTTACACAGTAGGAGATAGGATAGGCCAGCTCGTCATCCTCCCATACCCGGAGATTGAGTACGAGGAGGCGGACTCGTTAAGCGAAACCGACCGTGGCGAGGGGGGCTACGGCTCAACCGGAAGATAGCCATGCTCCAGCAGATGGGACCGATTCTCTACAAGGACGGTGTTCCCTATGAGGTTCGGCTTACGCTCAAAGGAAGGATTTATGCCCTTTTGCTCAATGTATTAAAGCGACTCAATGAAAGAAGAAAAGGAAGTAAAGGCCGTCATACCGAAGAAGGGTGACAAGATTGAGATAACGGGGCTTGACAGGCTTCTTGGGACATTGATGGACGTGACGGTCCAACTCTGCGACCATCAGAAGTTCGTCGAGGACGTCCTCCTTTCCTGCGTGATGCCGGAGACGCCGCGCTACTCCCTACAATACGACGGAGAGGACGAGAACATATCGTCCGCAGAATCCGCCCTTTACCAAAGGATGGAGGAATGGCGCAAGATGACCGCGTGGTTCCGGGCCAACAACATAGACCTTGACGCTGTTCTCGGACGAGATGTGAAGGATAAGAAGAAAAAGCGAAACTAATCAAAACCCCCCCAGACTACTCCGGGAGGGCAAACCTAAAATTTTGAGTTATGAGCGCATCTCTGCGCAACGGTGCAAAGATAGTGCTTTTCCGGGAGAATCAAACGGGTTCTCCCGGTTTTTTCACTTCGCGGATGGCAATTCCGTGAAAAAAGAGCATCATCTTTTTGACGTAGGGCCATCTATCATTGGGGTAGCCTTTATAATCTTCCACTATCGTTTCCCCGTCTTTCTCATACACAAAATCCGCCTTGTAGGAAATTTCGTGCTCGGCCACCCGCTGCACGACCTTCGTCTTGGTCTTTAATTTGACTTCTACGGCCTTGTATTGGGTCGGGATGAGTATGTACTTTACTTGGCGGCGAAGGTCGCTTATTTCGCCTTTATCTTGCGCTTCTTTCAAGACAAGCCACCTCTGCCACTCCCCTTTCGAGTCGAACTCCCCGTCCGGGGTGGACATCTTCTTGTTGTTGAACTTGTGTTTCGGGTCGAATTTAAGCATCAGGCATTGGTTCAAAGTGATATTCCGGATAGCACATACAACGGGCGTGTAGGAACTCGAGCGGGGTTTCAATCGGGATTGGATAACCGCAAAGGTCGTCGCACTCAGGACAGTCATAGCCGGACCCCCGGCGGCGGATGTAGTATTGCGCCCCTTTCGCCTGTGCGTCCACCCACTCCGCATACCGCGTCGCCGATATGATGGCGTCTTGTCCGATAAGCGCAAGTTGGAGCGGGATGTCCTTCATGTAGCCCCTTCCCCACAAGAGCGCATCATTCGGAACTCCCTTCCATAGCGGGGACAGGTACGGGTTGGAGAGATAGCGGGAGATTTCCACCCGGAGTTCAGTCTTTCCGAGGCCGTGGACGAACGCAAGCGCGATCCAGATTTCCAGAAGGTCAAGAAGGTGCGCCCCGGCCTGGTCGAACCGGACAAGGATGGATTCATCCCAGTCATCGTCCGCTTCCCGGTCCCAAGATTGTTCCTCGTCGTAGTAATCAAGAGAGTCCTCCATGACGGATGCCGCTATCGCCCTTGCCTTCTCCGCAAGTGTGTCGGATAGGTCCCGGCAGATACGTAGCGCATCCGCGTAGAGTTCCGGGTCTGCATCCCAACGGAAATCCTCGCCCATATAGGCGTAGTTCCACGCAAGGGCGATAAGGGCGGCTACCGCCTTGTCGAACTCATTACGGGAATCCCTCTTGAACGAGGCAGCCTTCTGCGCAAGCGTCTCGTTGTTAAGCATTGTTTATTCGGGATTGCGTCACGGGGTTGGTTGCCCTTTGTACGGCGGCTTGCGCCTGCTGCTCGGAAACAAGCTCATCGTGCGACTCCTGGAGAATCCGCGCCACCTCGTCCGGGGAGGAATAGCCGATGTTGTAGGCGAGTTCGGTTGCGGTCTTGGTGGACATCGCCCCGCAGGTGACAAGCTGCTGAATGCCCGCGATGACATCGTTCTCGGAGAGGAAGATGAACGGGTCGAGGTAGGTCTTGACCTTGAATGCTTCCGTCTCCGATACGCGCCCCTTTTCGACAAAATAGGCGTGCTTGAAAAGCCGGGTGAGGCGGTTCAGGAACTCCTGATACTCCATCGAGTCGGACATCGCCTTCATGTAGGAGTCCGCAAAGAGCATCTTGACGGTCCTTGACGAGATGTCCGCGCCGGACTTGATTTCCGGGGTCTCCACGACGAAGGAACCGCGAAGGATTTCCTTCTTCATCAGTTCGAGCTGCTTCACGAAAGCGCCGTCCGCCCCGGCTGCTGGCTCAAGGAAGCCGACCTTCGCGTTCGGATCAACCGAGTCGATGCGGGTAGGCGTACCGTCCGTGTTCGCCATCATCTCGAACTCTGCGCCGAGCGTGTAGAGGATACGGAGCGCATAGGCCGCGTTGTTCTCGGAGAATTGGGATAGCGAAATCTCCCATCCGTCGATGAGTGCCTGGGATGCAGTCCATACCGGGCCGTCCCAACGGCGATGGTATGCGACCGGGCACTCCGGGAAGCCGTGCGGCTCCGGCGTACCCTCCATCTCCCATCCGCTCAAGTCGTCCTTCTGGCGGTAAGTTACAAAGTGCGTGGAATCGACCACATCCAGGTATTGGTGCACGTTCCCGTCCCAATCGCTTTGCGTATAAAGGCGGCCGAAAAGGGTAATGTCCCCGGTAAGCGAGTCGCGGTGCGGGTAAAGGGTGTCGCCATCGGCATAGGAGAACACACGCCAACGTGTCTTTTTGTTGTCCATGTAGATATAAACGGCGACGTCCGCGATTTCAAAGTCCGCGTCGATGGAGTTGTTCACGGCCACTTCCATATCCTTGTCCTCCCACCCTTCGCGGAAGAAGGAGAGCGTGTCTATCATCTTCTGGCTGGTAGCCCCGGAGACAAGCCGCATACCTACGTTGTTGCCGAGGAGGGCCTCCTTGCGCTGAAGGTGGATATACTGTTGGAACCCGACCGCGATGCGTGAACGGACCTTCGCCTGGTATGCGCCGGACTTCGGGTCCATGTAGAAGGTGTTCGGGTAATACTTCAAGTTGTTAATCTTGTGCGAGGACGGGTAGAACTCGCGCAGAAAGTCCGCCTGCGTCTTTACCTCGCGCCGGACATCGTTGTTTATCGGAGGGACATAGACCGTTCCGGGCATGAGTATGTTCTCGTCAGCGATATTCTGCTCCGGAATGGGCACGGAAAACGGCATTTTCCGCATTATCTGTTCGGGTGTCATCTTCCCGATGGACGGGGTAAGTCTCATTTCGTCTTTATTTTGAGTGTTTTACATTCCAAACCAGCTCCAATTTCCCCTCCGTATCTTCTGTGCCTTCTTCGCGCAGTCCACCCGGTCGAGGCAATAAAGGAGCGCCTCTACCCAGTCCGGGGAATGGCCGATAATAGCCTTCATGTCGTTTTTCTTGATGAGGGCTTTCGGGTTTTCTTCCTCCTTCCACTTGATGGCGAGGCGTTCTTCGACGAGTTTGTCACGCACCGTGAATGGAATCCGCTTCTCGGTGTATGTGCGCCGCAGGATACTCTCGTCGATGGAGAGTTGGCCGTTCTGGATGGCGTCAACGAGCATACCTGCGCACTCGGATTTCCGTGTGTTGTACGACGCCTTGTCTTTCGCGGGGGCCTTGTTGTCGAAACCGAAACACCCTCGCATGTCCTCGGACTGTTTAAGCCAGTTGCCGATGCCGTTCACGTCGAAGGCGAAGTTCTCCTTGGGAATATCGTTCTTCTTGAGGAACTCAAGGATGATGGGAACCACATCCTCGGATGTGACGTACCGCTTCGCAAAGAGGTCGATGATGTGCATTCCGTCCATCGCCCAAAGGACAAGCCAGTCGTCGCGGAGGGCGATGTCGCCTCCACCGCAACGTGTCCCGTTCACCTGTGGTGCGTTCTCGAAGAAACGGTTCATGTCGTTCATCGAGATAAGGGCTCCCGTATCGTCAACGTCCCTCCATATACCACGGATGTCATTGATGACGGACTTGCTTCCTCCGGAGGAAATTCGGTTCATGTATTTCGGGTCGGAAATCTGGAGTATCTTGTTCTCTGCAAAGTCGCCGTCGATGAACGTGACCGACGTGATGAACTGCGTGTATTCTTCGTCCGGATGGTCGGTCATCTGGCTTATCTTCCTCTTTGCGTTCGGGTTCTCATAGACCTCCTCCGGGGAGTTGCCCCAGGCGATTTCCATCACGTCCTCCCCGTAACGGCAGAAGTAGCGAATCTTGCCGGAGCGGGCGGGAATAGCCTCGTCCGTTTCCGGATCAATCCACCAATCAAGGAACCACCGGAGCTTATTCGAGCGACCAACGGGGTTGCAAGTGCAGATGAAGCGCGGCCTTACACCTGCGGTTGAACGGTTCGAGCCGATAAGGTCGAAGATGACCGACATGGACTCCTTCGTGAACTCGGCGAGTTCCTCGATGACGATGTACGGCATTTCCGCACCACGGAAACGGTCTTTGATTTTGGACAGGTCCGCAAGGTGTTCCATCTTCATCGTGGCTCCCGTCCCGTTGAAGAACTTTGCCTCGAAGGAAGTGTCCGCAAAGTTGGCGAACCCGCGAAAAAGCGGCTTGCAAGACTTCCAGATACCGCGCTTCACATCGTTCTCGTAGCGGCGGAATCCATAGAGGTTGACGTCCGGATTATCAGCGTAGTAAAATGCACCGATAAGGCCGATCGCCGTCTTTCCGGCACCTCTGACTCCCCCGCAAATTACGATGTCCGCGAGGTTCGTCAGAACCTTCTCCTGGAATCCGGCTTGCGGGACGATGTTGTAACTCCGCTTGCCCTTCCGTTTCAAGTCAAGGTTTTCTTCCCGGAGCGAGTTGATGTATTCGGACGAATACGCCTCCACCCCATATTGGAGGAATACGGGGTCAAGGTATTGGCGTTCGTCTATGACCGTTTGTGGCGTCACAACGCAAAAGTGCACAAGGTTTCTTAATACAACTCAAACTTTATTGGGATGTATTGATTTTGAACCGATATATTTGCCCGTGTATGGACGCAAAGAGTGTAATGAAGGGCGTGCAGATTAACTGCCCCTTGTGCAAGAAGCCTTTTCCGGTGAGGGTGCAATCCCTCGAAGGGAGGCTTCGGCTCTCGGTCCGTTGCCCGCATTGCAAGCGCATCTCCGAGATTACGCTGCAAGACATAACCTAACCGCCGTTGAGCGGATATAGAGGCTAACAAGAGTTCCATTTGAGAACCATCCAGGCCCGGAGTAGGAAACCCGATTTTGAGTTTCCGCTTCGGGCTATTTTATAACCTAATACGTTCATTGACAATATGTTCAAAGAAGAAATCGCAACTGCGCTCAAGACGAAGTATCAGCGTTTTGGATTGAGCAACGAGGCTATTGACCGGATTGCCTCTGCGAGAGAAAAGACGGTCGCAAGCGAAGGGGACGTTGAAGCGGCAGTAGCTGATGTCGCAACGATGGAACTTATCGCGTCCGAATTACAGAAGATGCGTGACAAGGAGATCCAGTCCCGGACCGACACCCAACGCGCCTTCGACACCTACAAGGAAAAGCACCCGGACAAGAACCCGGAGCCCCCCACTCCTCCGACCCCGCCGCAACCCGGCCCGATGGACGAACCCGAATGGGCGAAGAACCTTCGTGAACGCTTTGAGCGCGAGGACAAGGAGAAAAGGGACAAGCAGGTGCGCGACGCGCTCACCGCAAGGCTCAAGATGGAGGGATGCTCCAACACGGGCATCATCAAGTTCGTCATGACGGAGTATTCCCCCGTTGAAGGCGAAAGCGAGGATGACGCCGTGAAGCGGCTCAAGGAATCGTATTCCTCGGCTTACACGGAGACGTTTGGGGCGGGTCCCATCCCCGGGTACGGCATCAGCATTCCCGCAGAGATTAACGCCGCAGACAAGGCGGCCCAAGCGAGGGAGGATGCCAAGCGAGTCCGTGGTTAGGTTGACAAAACATCATTAACTACAAACAGTTATGCTCGAACATTTCAACAACGCTTATTCGCGCCGTTCTGAAAATACTGGCGGTGCGAATCCGTTCCTCTGCCACCCGGACGAGATTAAGTACCGTCAGTACGGTGCTCTCGTCACCGACGAGCTGGCGGACAAGGAACTTGTTCACGCCGGAACCCCCTTCGAGGTTGACCTCAAGGCTCACACGGCGAAGTTCATGAAGGTTTGGGAAGTCCTGAAGGTCGAGGCCAGCGGAAGCAATTCCGTCATCACCCTCGCCGCCTCCTGGCTCGCTCCCGCCCTCGCCGCCACCGATGTCGTGATGAAGGTTCCCGCCACCATCAACGGCACGGGCAAGGCCGTCGCCGCCGGAACCGTCACCGAGAACAGCGACGGGACCATCTCCATCACCGTCGTCACCGCCAACTTCGACACCGTTGCCGCCGGAGACTTCCTCTCCATCGCTGCCGAGGCAGGTTCCGCCAAGGCCCTCGCCGTGAAGGGCAACGCCGTCCTCACGCGCGACCTCTACACCGGAAACGCACAGAACTTCGTGGACATCGCCCGTGGCGAGGTCTATTGCTACGTGAACACCTGCAACGGCATCCCCGCCGGGGTCATCGCCGCCGCCCGTGAAATCGGACAGTTCATCGAGCCGGAGTATTTCGCCGAAGTAACCGCTTAACAAAGGAGGAATAGATTATGGCAAAGAATCTCATTTCCGGTCTGTATTCGACCGAATTTTATCAGCTTCTCGAAGGTAGCCTCCTTGCTCGCGGCTACGCCTCTCTGGAGGACTGGATCGCCGAGCAGCCGAACTACTGGTTCGACGAGGAGGGATGGAAGTCCATCTACACCCTCGCGCCGTTCGAGAACCCCGCCCGCACCTTCGAGCAGAAGATTGGCGAGCGTTCCGTCCCCATCATGGCGACCTACCTCTCCGACGAGGCTGAGGGTCCGCTGCTCCCGACCGCCGGGGTCTCCCGCAAGACCGGAGAAATTCCCCGCATGGGCCGTGGTGTTGCGTTCGACATCGACGCCTATGAGAAGATGCAGATGCTCGCCCGCCAGGGTGTCAACGTCCGTGATGCCTACTACGACCAGTTCGTAAAGGACACCATGAACCTCATCCAGAGCATCCACTCCCAGCGCACCTTCACGGGCTACCAGGTGGAGTCCAAGGGCTCCTACGTCACCACCCTCGCCACCTCCAACGGCGGCATCGTCGGTTACGAAATCAACCTCAACCCGGTCGCGGAGAACCGCAAGAAGTGTGGCGGCTTCGGCCTCGGTGGTTTCAACCACGGCACGAAGAACGCTTGGAGCTCCGCCAATGCGAAGCCCCTCGGCGATCTGGAGGATATGTTCAACTACGGCTGGCGGATGCGCATCATCCCCCGCGACCCCAATGCCTCCGTGTTCCGTATGAGCGCGTCCGGTTGGGAGGCCCTCAAGGGCCACGCCGACACCAAGGCCAAGGTCGCCTTCTGGAAGTACGGCCCGACCACCGGCTCTCTCGCCGATTACGTTGTGACCGACGCCGACCTCCGGAACTACATCGCCGACAGCGGCCTTCCTCGTATTGAGGTCGTGTCCTACTACGGTTTCGGCACTCTCCTCGACCCCAAGACGAAGAAGTTCCAGACCGTGGAGACCGAGGCTTTCGACGCCAACACCGTCGTCCTCCGTCCTGCCGGGCGTTTCGGTGAGATTCAGTGGAAGCGTGCGAACAACATCCTCGCTACCGCCGACTCCCCGATTATGTACACCGAGGGTGGCTCCATGGCAATCTGCGAGGACCGTGGCAAGAAGGGTCTGACCTTCCAGATCGAATCCATCTGCCTCCCGGTCCCGACGGCCATCCAGACTGTCCTGTACCTGTCCACCAACGAGGCGGCCAGTTAAACCAAAACTTGAAATCCGACGGAAGATATGGCGAGCATCGCAGACAATATGACATTGGCGGGATGGTTCCGGGCAAAGACGGAGCACATCATCGACTACACGGACGAGTTCATCTGGGCCACGTTCCTCCATCGGGGCGTGGACGACGATGAAACCCTTGTCGGAGATGTGGACGAACGCACCCGCGACCTTATCCTTGCCGATGCCTACTACGGAGCCGCCGTATCTTCCACCAAATCCGGGACCCAGGGCGAAGCGGATGGCGGATGGACGCACTATGTAGCAATCAAGAACGTCGTGAGCCGTGACGCGCTTATGCAGATGGCGAAGGACCTCTATGCGAAATGGAACGAGCCGTTCGCCGACCCGAGCTCGAAAATCCGTATGAAAAACCTCTATTAAGATGCCTTACAATCCCCGTTGGCCCCACACCTTCAAGGTCGTTGTCGAGTCTCTTGACGCGAACGGCCTCCCCGTGACGGACGATGAGGGGAATCCCGTGACCGGGACGATGACCCTTGAGCGCATCGTGTACGATTCCGGGTACAATCCCATCCGTCTGTCCGGGGGACGTTTCCAGACCGAGAGCGTGGATGTGATGCCGTGGGGATATAGGACATCTACTGGCGGCTTAAAGACCGCCGGAGAGGTTATCGTGGCGGATTACAAGGTGTCTTGTCCAATGCTCCTTACCGAACTCGTTACGGGGACGGTGTTGGAGATGACGGACTACACGCACACCTTCCGGGCTAAAGTCCTCAAGATAACGACCTACAACTGGGGAACGAATATCTGGCTTGACAATATCAAGAACTAAACATGAGCTACGCGCAAGGAAATAGCAGAACAATCCTCAATGCGTTCAACCGGCTCCGGAAGAGCAAGGACCGCGTTATTGAGGCTGGATTTCCGCGCCTTCTCAACGACGCGATGCTCTATGCGATTTCCATCCACGACCACGAGCACTTCGGACACCGGACGCGCGACAACTCCTACGGGTGGGCTCTTGTCCACGACGGGGCGATTGTGCGGATGCAGGTGAACGGGGGGCAACACGGCCACGGTGACGCGGAGGACCAGCTCCGGACGGTTGCGGGGAGAATCACCCGCAAGGGCTGGGTTGGGGTTATCCTCGCGTCCATGATTGCCTCTTATGGAAGGCGGAAGCCTTTCTACTATGAGGTTGATTATGAGATGGGAGTTCTCGATATGACCCAAGACGAAATTCAAGACCACTTTACGGAGTATTTCAAACCGATTGCCGTATGATTAACGACTTCGACATCACCGATGTAGAGAACGCCGTTACGGATGCGGTCCGGGAGCTCGGAGTTTCCGAGCACGTCTGGAACAACCGCCCCAAGGCGACGGACGACACCATCAACTCGTTTGCGGTCGTAAAGGTGACGGGAGGCGTAACCGACAAGGCCGCTTACGGCCAATGCCGGGTTGCGGTCCACCTGTTCGCACGCGACATCAAGGAGATGAAAAACTCCAAGAGGTTGTCCGTCATGCAGAAGAAGCTCTATGGCCTCCCGCTTTGGCCGAACCACGGGAAATACCTCATCGACGGCCATCCCCGTTATGTGGGCGACACTCCGGATGACTTCGGATTTCATGCACGTATCATCACTTTCCGTTTATTCATAAAAGCGATATAGAACTATGGCTACTCTTACCCACGCGATGCTTGACGACCTCCACATTGGCAACGCAAGCATCTCCATCAAGCCTTACGCCGCCGGGGGTCTGGACCTGACCTCCGCGCAGAGTTTCGCCGACGCCGACCAGATTTACACCCTGGAGGACACCTTCAACCTCACCTCCGACGATCCTTCGTCCAAGGACATCCGCATCGACCAACACCGTGAGGTTATCGACGTGTCCATCGACAAGGGTGGCAACTGGATTATGACGGGCAATATCCCGACTCAGGCCGCCGCCGTGTTGCAGTATTTCTTCCCCGACGGAGCCGCCACCGGGACCGTCACCGGAACCGATGGTGCGACCTACACCGGCCAGGGCGTTCTCTCCACCCCGGAGGTCATCGAGGTCTCCGCTCTCGTGGAGTCCGAGTCCAAGAACACCGCCATCCTCTTCGCCCACGTGAAGATGGTCGTGTCCCGCCCGAAGAAGGACGACAACT
>Ga0326511_10001689_pt1 | contig 18202 bp, 17 predicted proteins | sample 0_2496_0518_D_FD_203701 | JGI IMG/M metagenome (GOLD analysis project Ga0326511, IMG submission 203701) | Bovine rumen microbial communities from UC Davis, California, United States - 0_2496_0518 | ecosystem: Host-associated > Mammals > Digestive system > Stomach > Rumen | place: USA... | reverse complement strand
CAACGCACGCCAATTACTGGAATTTATATTATGATTTGCATGAACAGGTCAAACAGGCCTTTGATGAGCATGAGATTAATATTCCCTATCCGCAGACGGATGTACATATTAAGTCATCATGATAAATTTCAAATGAGGTGATTCTATGAAATTCAATGATATTCAAAGAATAGAGTATGAATGCTTTTGCGGTGCTTTTGGTGTAGGGGAGTGTCTGTATCTGTACAAAAAGAAATATATCATTTATGCAAATGGAAAAATGCTGATAGCTTATTACAAAAAAGGCTGTAAGCTTCCATGCAGAAAAATGCTGTTTTGTATAGAGTCAGCAGTTGTCAGAAAACTTTTTTGGAAAATTCGGTTTTTGGCTCATCATGCAAATATGAATCTTGTTTGCGCTGATGATTGCGGTTCAAAGTTGAAAATATATTATTGCTGTGAAAATTATGAGGTCTATTATCGGGGGCTTGCAATTGGAATATTTGTCAAGGAAGAAACATTATCGAAATCATCGTTAAAGCGAATCATATTTTTGGAATCTATTCTTCAGAAATTTGTTTTAAAATATGGTGATGGAAAGCCTTTGTATAATTATGATTTTTCAAAAGAAAAACCGTCCGCGTGAAACGGACGGTTTTCTGATTCAGATTAAGCCATACCAGCGGTGATAATTGCCATTCGATAAACTTCTTCAGCGTTACACCCTCTGGACAAATCGTTGATAGGTGCATTCAGCCCCTGCAATACAGGGCCATATGCCGCAAATCCGCCCAATCTCTGCGCGATTTTGTAGCCGATGTTTCCGGCTTCGATGAGCGGGAAAATAAACGTATTAGCCTGTCCGGCAACTTTGGAATCGGGGCATTTCACAGCGGCCACTTCTTTGGAGACAGCGGCATCAAACTGGAATTCTCCATCGATGACCAGTTCAGGGTCAATCTTTCTTGCTTCGATAACGGCATCATGACTGAGCTGAACGGTACTTCCCTTGCCGGAGCCGTAAGTCGAGAAGCTCAGAACGGCAACTTTCGGGTCAATGCCGAAATAATCTGCTGTTCTTGCGGTTTCCACGGCGACTTCAGCTAACTGCTGTGCCGCGGTCAGAACAACATTTCCGGCCTTGTCAAGTCTGTCCTGATAGCTGATATTAATCGCACAGTCACCCATGGCAATTTTTTCCTCCACGCCGTTTACTTCGCGGAACAGAATGAATGAGGAGCTGACCAGATTGGAGCCTTTTTTCGTCTTGATAATCTGTAAGGCCGGGCGGACGGTATCAGCTGTAGAATAAGTCGCACCGCCGAGAAGCGCATCTGCCTTGCCGAGCTTGACTAACATGGTGCCGAAATAATTTGATTTCTGTAATGCTGAACGGCATTCTTCCTCAGTCATTTTGCCTTTGCGCAGTTCAAACATAGCGGAGACCATGCTGTCCATTTCCGGATAGGTCAGAGGGTCGAGAATTTCGGCCTTGTCGATATTGAAATTGCCTTCAGCGGCGGCTTTCTTCACATCATCCACGTTTCCGCAGAGAATCACGTCCATGAGATTTTCTTCAAGAAGCTTAGAAGCCGCGGAGAGGATTCTTGCATCTGTACCCTCAGTGAAGACGATTTTTTTTCTGCTTGCTTTGAGATTTGCAAGCAACTTGTCAAACATGCCCATTGGGAATTACTTCCTTTCTTGTAATACTAAATCCAGTATAGCACATTTTTCTGAATTTGTCAAGCGAGATATGTTAAGATTTGTGTAAAATTTCCTGTTTTTCGGGATTTTTTATTTTTCAGAAAAAAATTATTGTTTTTCGATAAAAAACTCTTGACAAATGATAAAACCTGTGCTATACTATAGAAAAACATGGAACTCAGAAAGGAGTTTATCAATTTATGTGGAATCAGGATAAATCACTGAATCTGTCAATTTTATTAGTGAAAGTATTATCTGTATTGATTATTGTGCTGGCGTTCTGTGTGCCGGTAATGGTACATTGGTATGATATTATTGATAATGACCGTATCGGACTGATGCAGGGGTCTGTGTTCTGGCCGTTGAGTGTCTGCCTGTATGCGGCGGCGGTATGCGGAGAGGTATGTTTATATCATCTTGGAAAGCTTCTGAAAAATATCAAGAATGATATTGTTTTCAAGATGGAAAACTGTCAGCATCTGAGAGTGATTTCCTGGTGCTGTCTGCTGGCGGCGATACCGTTTTTTGTGTTTGGATTCTGGCGTTTCGTGAGTTTTATCATCGCGGCGGCGGCCGGGTTCTTCGGCCTGATTCTGAGGGTTCTCAAAAATGTCTTCGTAGGCGCGGTGGAACTCCAGGAAGAAAACGATTATACTATCTGACGGGAGAGGGGAAATCATGCCGATTATTGTGAATTTAGATGTGATGATGGCAAAACGGAAAATCTCCTCCGGAGAGCTGGCCAAAAGAATTGATATTACACAGGCGAATTTATCCATCCTGAAAACAGGAAAAGCAAAAGCAATCCGGTTTTCGACACTTCAAAAGCTCTGTGAGGTGCTGGACTGTCAGCCGGGGGATATTCTGGAATTCAGAAAGGATGAATCCAATGACGAAAATTCCTGACAGAAAATATTATGTGATTCTGTCCTTGCTTTTATTAGTCACTGAAATCCTGATAGGGAGCGTTTTCAAAAATTTTCATTGGCTCCGGGCTTACGGCGGTGATATTTTGGTCATTCCCCTGATATACTGTCTGGTGAGAATTTTTATCAGCGCATTCCCGCGGCTGATGCCGTTCCTGATGTGCTGTGTGGGATTTTTAGCCGAAACGGCACAATATTTTCATCTGAGTGACAAACTTGGCTTTGAGAGGGGCAGTCTGATGAGCATCATCATCGGAACAAGTTTCAGCTATATGGATATTCTGTGCTATATCACCGGAATGGTGCTGATTTATCTGGGGATTTTCATCAGGATGAATTTTCAGAAAAAACAGAATCTTTAAGCCTATTATACATATCTGAGAGGAGTATTTTTATTATGAGTATGAATCTGAACATGAACAAAACCGTATGCTCTGCAATGATGTTTGCAATGCTCTGTACAGGGGCATTGACACCGGGGCATTTCAATCAGGCCGGGCATTTGGTGAATCCGGGTGTCGAAGCTGTAGCACAGTATCAGATGATGAGCCAGAACGTTTCTTTTGATTTGGATGATACCTCCGATGATGAAGAAATTCCCGGAGAAGATGCATTAAAATGACATTCCATGATGGTTTAAAGCTGTTTCTGGGAATCGGAGGAACAATTCTTTCTCTGATAATTTATATTTACGGAGCAAAAAAGGCATCTTATGCCCATGTCGTCAATAAGCCGTTAAAGGGTTCAGCATTGCTTATGTTTCTGGGGATGTTTCTGTTTTTTAATACCGGAAGTCTTCTTTGCACCTATGTATCGCAAAGAGTGGAAGAATTTCTGTTTCGTTTCTATTGCGGAGGTGTGTATATCATGTGCATTGGGGCGGTGATATTGTCAGTTCCGCCGAAATACACAACAGATGAAAACGGCGATTTTATTCCCAATCCGGAAAGAAAGGGATGTCTTACATTTCTGATAGTCGGCCTAATATCAGGCATGATTTTCTTTGGCTATCTTGGATATGCACTCATGGGGAGCATTGCCAAAAGCAAGCGCAGTGCTATTAACTCAAATACAAAAAGCGTTTACAATGTCGCCTGTACCTATCAGGTTGATGCTGATGTGAATCAGGAACTGCCCCCATTGCAGACGCATATCCGGAAGATTGGCTCTGTCGGTGATGAATTCGATGAATATCTGATGCATTACTTTTCTGATGCAAAGGGCTATTGGTGCGCGGTTGTCATGCCCGAAAATGCATTGGATGCGGAGCCGGAATATGTGCTTTTCTCTGACAAGGAAATCACGAGCTATGAACCCATGACGGACGAAGAAATCTATTTATATTACAGGAGCATTTTTAAATTCGGCAAACAAGCCATCGGACATTATCCGTAATCAAGAGAGGAGAAATTATCATGAACGAAAACAACCCTTATCAGAATTTGTATCATCCGGAACAGCCGGAAGCCATCCCGATGATTCAGGAAAAGCCCGAAATTCATTACTCAAAGACGGAGCAAATCAGCGCATTTTTAGCAATGCTGGCCGGGTTCCTGTTTGTGAGATTTGTGTTCTATCATACGACAGGCCTGTTCACGACATTCTTTTATTGGCTTCTGACGACATTTGAAGTCATCTTCCTGAAGAAATCCGGAAAGACGTTCTCGAAGTCTGACAAACTCATGATAGCAGTGTTATATCTGTTTTCAGGTGCGTACACTATCACGGCCAATACGCTGATGAAAGCCCTTACGACACTATTTCTGATTCTTGATAACAGTTTATTCCTGTTAAGCATGACAAGCGGTCTGAATGCGGTTCTTCGCTTTCTGCCGGAGGCTTCTTTGCTGTCAACATTGGCGATGTCATTGGGAGAATTCGGAAAATGTTTCGGTGCCGTGAAAAGCTCCAAAGGTCACGGAGCCTGGAAAAATGCCGGATATATCCTCGGCGGATTGTTAATCGCTCTGCCCATGACATGCATTGTCGCCGCGCTCCTCTGTGAAGCTGACGAAAATATGTCTGCATTATTGGGAAATTTCCTGAAATTCCCCCCGGATGAGATTCTCGAATTAATTCCGCAGTTATTACTTGGAATTTTTATCGGATGCATGATATTCAGCGGTCTGTACAGTGCCGCTCACAGGACTATCATTTTAGATGAGGAAATTTGCGCGAAAAAAGCGGAAAATTCCAGATTTATCCCTAATTTGATGCTTTACGCGGCTGTGACACCTGTATGCATTCTGTATGTTCTCTATTTCATCTCACAGATAAATTATTTCACAGGCGGATTCATGGGCGTTCTTGCTGAGGGCTACACTTATGCCGAATATGCCCGGAAAGGGTTCTTTGAACTCTGTGCCGTGTGCTGTATCAATTTAGCAGTGATTGCCGGAATCGGGTTCTTTGCGAAGAAGACAGGCTCTGAAAAGCCCTTGATGCTGAAAATCTACAGTATTTTTCTGTGTGCATGTTCGCTGTTCTTAGCCGGAACGGCCATCGCGAAGATGTTCCTGTATATCCGGTACTACGGCATGACGACTATGAGAATTTATACAACCTGGTTTATGTTCCTGTTAGTGATTGGCTTTATCGTGCTGATTGTCAGACAATTCAGACATTCTCTGAACATTGGCAAAGTTGGATATATTGTATTTACGGTGATGTTTGGGCTTTTAGTATTTTCACGTCCGGAATCATGGATTACGAAATATAATGCAAGTCAGTATTTGGCCGGAAATATTGAGCATTTTGACGTTTCTGTCCTGAATAGAATGTCTCTTGATGCCTGGGCGGCTGTTTCACATCATGATATTGGAAAATTGCTGTTAAATGGCACCAATGCTGAATTAGAAGCCAGAAAAGAAGGCATTCAGGACGATTTCTATGAAAGTCTGAATCTGTCCGCATGGGAGATTATGCTCAATGTCAAATAAATTTCTCTATTCAGATGATAATAAACGCTATCACACATTGTATTATCATAATAAACACACATTCGGCCACAGAGTTTATAAAGCCGTCCTGAACGGCGGCTTTACCTGTCCGAATTTAGACGGCACAAAGGGCGTGAATGGCTGTGCATTCTGTGACGGCGGAAGCGGTGCATTCACAAAGGCACTGCCATTGAATCAGCAGTTAGAGCTGGAATTATCGAGAATCAAGAAGCAGAATCCTGATGCCAGGGCGATTGCTTATTTTCAGGTACATACAAATACTTACGCGCCTGTTGATTATCTGCAAAGATTATTTGAAACGGCTTTGCAGTATCCTGATATTATCGGCCTTTCGATAGGAACGCGCCCGGACTGTCTCCCTGGTGATGTGCTTGCTTATCTTGCTGATTTGAATCAGCGAACTTATCTGACTGTTGAGTTAGGCGTTCAGACGGTGCATGACCGTACAGCAAGGGCATTTGGCCGGAGCTATGATTTCTCTGAATTTGTGCAAAGCTATGAGAAATTACAGAAATTACATATCCGGACATGCCTGCATATCATCAATGGCTTATATCAGGAGAGTTTCCCGGACATGCTCCGGACGGCTGAACTCTTAGGACGATTAAGACCGCAGGCGGTCAAGATACAGCTCCTGCACGTCCTCAAAGATACCCGATATGCTGAATTATATCAATCCGGAAAGCTCATTCCCATGACACAGGAAGATTATATTTTCACGGTCGTGAAACAGTTGGAGTTATTTCCGCCGGAAACGGTCATTGAGCGTGTCACGGGTGACGGCGAAAAAGCAAAATTATTAGCTCCTTTGTGGAGCATGGATAAAATCAGGACTTTGGGCGGTATTGATAAACTGCAATCAACATTTGATACATGGCAGGGGAAGGAGTATATTCATCATGATTGATACGGATGATAAAAATATCCTGTGTGGTTTGGCGGTTGGCGTTCTGCCTGTGATTTGCAGTGTCATCGGCTATGCAACGGGGAGCATGTTCACATTGATAATTTATCTGATAGTTTTGATTCTGATGTGTATTCTGCTGAACGCTCCCGAAAAATCGAGACAAAAAGAAAAAGCAAAGACGGCAGTTATCAGCTTTCCGGTTTTTGTATTGATGGCATTTATTTTTCAGATATATCAGAAGATATTTTCTCTGATAAATCCAGATTATGCTGAGATGTTCGGCAGTGCTAATGCCGGGGACGGATTCGGCCTGTTGTTCATCTGGATTCCTTTATCTGTAGTTTCGCTGTTGGGTGCCATAGGATTGATGTATGCTGTTAAGGAGTGAACATCATGAAAAAATGGATATGTGCTTTGCTTGTGATAGTCACAGGCGTATTATATTTCTGCTCTCATAAAACATATTATCAATACAATGACTGGTGGATACTGAACAGGAGCATTCCGGAAATCATGAAGAAATACGGCGATTTCGATTTAAAAAGTTATCATCCTGGTGAAGCCGGAAGTGGCGGATATTATATTTATACGGATAATAAAGGCTTTCTGCCTGACCATCTGAAACATTATTACTATATCGAATATGATGAATCCGGAAAAGCCGTCAAAGTATATGAGGCATGTCAGCCGGGCGGATAACGCTTGACAAATCCTTTTAAATGTGATAAGATAATAAGGTCACAAATTTTTGATGAAAGAAAGGGATTATTCATGCCAAGAAAAAAGACAACACCCACCGCACGGCCGAAGCCTATGCTTGATGCGTGGTTTGAGAATGCCGGTATCACACAGGAGGAAGAAATCACCGATACGCTTGAAAAGAATTATCTGCCCTATGCCATGAGCGTGATTATTTCAAGAGCATTGCCGGAAATTGACGGTTTCAAGCCCTCACACAGGAAGCTGTTATACACGATGTACAAAATGGGCTTGCTGAACGGACAGAGAACCAAATCGGCGAATGTTGTCGGCCAGACCATGAGACTCAATCCGCACGGTGACCAGGCCATTTATGAGACGATGGTCAGGCTGACCCGCGCAAATGAGTGTTTACTGCATCCGTATGTGGACTCTAAGGGCAATTTCGGAAAGCATTATTCACGGGATATGGCCTTTGCGGCTTCGAGATATACGGAGGTCAGACTTGCGCCCATCTGTGAGGCGTTATTTGCGGAAATCGACAAGGAAACCGTTGATTTCATTCCCAATTATGATAATACCATGCTGGAGCCGTCACTGCTTCCGGCAACATTCCCATCAATTTTAGTCAATGCGAATATGGGAATTGCCGTATCAATGGCAAGCAATATTTGCCCGTTCAATCTTGCCGAGCTTTGTGAGACATGCATTGCCCTGATGAAGAATCCGGAGCATGATATTCTGTCCACGCTCAAAGGCCCCGACTTCCCGGGCGGAGGTTTTCTGGTTTATGATGAAGCCGAACTCCGGAAAGTTTATGAGACGGGACGGGGGAGCCTGAGACTCCGGTCAAAGTGGAATTATGATGCATCCGCCGGATGTATCGAGGTTACAGAAATTCCGTACACAACGACATTGGAAGCGATTAAGGACAAAATCACGGAGTTAAGCAAGGCCGGGAAACTCCGGGAGGTGACTTATGCGCGTGATGAAATTGATGTGAACGGATTCCGGCTTGCAATTGACATCCGGCGGAACACTGACCCGGAAAAGCTCATGATGAAATTATTCAGAATGACGCCGTTACAGGATAGTTTTGGATGCAATTTCAATATTCTGATTGGCAATACACCGAAAGTCATGGGTATCCGTGAGATTCTGACGGAGTGGACAAAATTCCGTCATGAGTGTGTCAGAAGAAGAATTAATTTTGATTTGGCAAAGAAAAAAGACAGACTGCATTTGTTATTAGGCCTGAAAAAGATTCTGCTCGATATTGATAAAGCCATTTCCATCATCCGGGAGACAGCAAAAGAAACGGAAGTCATTCAGAATCTCGTGCAGGGGTTTGAACTTGATGAGATTCAGGCGGAATATGTGGCCGAAATCAAGCTCCGGCATCTGAACAGGGAGTATATCCTGAATAAAATCGCTGATGTGGATAAGCTCAAAGAGGAAATCACTGATATGGAGGATATTCTTGCGAATCCGGGGCGCATCAGCAAAATCATTATCAAAGAACTGAAAGATACGGCTAAGAAATACGGTCAGCCCAGAAAAACCATGTTCTGTTATACAACAGATGCTGATGAAGCTCCTGTCGAGGATGATACGCCGGATTATCCTGTGCATTTCTTCCTCTCGAAAGAGGGATATTTCAAGAAGATTACGCCTCTGTCACTGCGCATGAGCGGTGAGCAGAAAGTCAAAGAGGGCGATTACATCATTCAGCAGTCCGAGGGGACAAATAAGACTGAATTGCTGTTCTTTACGAATAAAGCACAGGTTTATAAAGTTCATGCGAGTGCATTCGAGGATGGAAAAGCAAGTCTGTTGGGCGATTACATCCCGGTCAAGCTTGGTTTTGATGAGGATGAGAAAATCATCGGATTGATTTCCACGCTGGACTATGCAGGAAAACTGCTGTTCATTTTCGAGAACGGGAAAATTTCCAAAATTCCGTTATCAGCGTACATCACGAAGACAAACCGGAAAAAATTGACAGGAGCATTCTCGGACAAGTCACCTGTTGTAGGGATGCTGTATCTCATGGATGAGACAAATATTCTGCTCCGTTCGGACGGCAACAAGGCGATTTTAATCAATACGGAACTGATTACGGAAAAATCCACAAGAAGTTCACAGGGAATCCAGGTCATGACCATCCGGACAAAACAGAAAATCGTTTCGGTTGAGAAAGTCATGCCGGAACAACTGACACAGCTTGAAAAATATCGTGTGCAGAATATTCCGGCAATCGGAAAAGCTGCAAAAAATCTCGAAGAGGCAAATCAGATGCCCCTCATATGACAAAAAAAGCCGCCTGTCATAAGACAGGCGGTAAATTTTTGGATGTTCCGTGTGTGGGAAATAATCAGATTATTCCTTAACGCCGCCCAATGCAACACCACCAACGATGTATTTGGACAGGGCAAAGTATACAATCACGATAGGCAGAATGGAAAGTGTAATACAGAGATAGTTTACACCGTAGTCAACGTTCTTGTCAAATGCCAGTACGTTGGAAACCATGATCGGGATAGTTTTCATTGTGTCGTTTTTGAGAATCATGTTCTGTGTGTAGTAGTTGTTCCAGTTGGATACGAATGCAAAGATTGCCTGTACAGCAATAGCGGGCTTCATCATCGGGATGGAGATGGTGAGGAATGTACGGAACTCACTGCATCCGTCAATTCGTGCGGCTTCTACGATTGCCAGCGGGAAGCTGGATTTCAGATAAGAGTGCATGTAGAAGATAACCGCAGGTGCGGCAATGGCCGGAACAATCAGCGGAATAAAGTTATTAATCAGGCCGAGAGAATACATGAATCTTACGAAACCGGCGGAAGATACCTGTACCGGAATCATCATAACGCCGATGATGAACGTATAAGCGGCACTCTTGAGCTTGAAGTCATAAACAACAATGCCATAAGCAGTCATAGCAGAGAAGAAAACTGTCAGACCAGTAGTACAGCCGGCAATAATCAAGCTGTTGATATAACCTCTTCCGAGGGCAAATGTACCGGAATACTGACGTGCAACACGCACTAAAGCCTTGCCGGCATCAGCCGGGAGCTTATTGGTCAGTGTTTTCAGGTTCGAGCCTAAGGCCGTACCGAAGAAGAAACGGGACGGATTTTCCGAAAGTTCCGTATGTGTGTGTGTGGAATTGACAATCAGGATGTAAATCGGCACAAGACAAACCAGGGTCAGCAGAATGCATACTGCCATAATCAGACCTGATTTAATCTTGATATTTCTTTGATAATTGGCATCATTTGAGCCAGCCTGTCCGGGCATACTCATATAGCAAGACCTCCTCCGCGTTTCATCTTTTCTTTCTGCTGTTTTTCAGCTCTCTTGCGCATTTTCTTCTTAGCGATTTCGTCCTTGTCACGGTTGAAGTAGAATGTAATGGAGCCTAAAACTGCTGTGATTGCAAAGATGATAATTGAAGCGGCACCAGCATAACCGTAGTTGGCCTGGTCAACAGTACCCTTGTTGAAGTTGTAGTAGATGTAAACTGCTACTGTTTCGAGGCTCTTGGAGAAGTTGGCTCCCTGATGATACAGGTAAGGAAGGTCGAACATCTGAAGACCACCAATCATGGAAGTAACAAGTGTGTAAACCATGATGGGCTGAAGCAGAGGAAGTGTAATGTTGAAGAACTGCTGCATAGAGTTTGCACCGTCAATATCAGCAGCTTCGTACAGGTCGGGAGCGATACCCAGAATACCGGACATCAGCATAATCATAGTATTTCCGAACCACAGCCAGGTCTGGATAAACATAACCATACCTTTGGAAACGGCCGGGTCGGTAACGAATTTGATAGGCGTTTCCATACCCATATTCATGAGTGTGGCATTGACAAAGTAGTACTGGGAGTCACCGAACAGATTGACGTACAGAGCGGCAACGGATGCGGCCGTGATGATATTCGGCATGTACATAACAACTTTGAAGAAGCCCTTGCCCGGAAGTTTTAACTTGGCATCGGTAAACCATACCGCCAGAATGAGAGAAAGAAGAATCTGGGGAATGAAGTTGCCGAACCAGAGAATAAATGTGTTTCCGAGCGCACGGCTAAACTCTTCATGTGTTGCCTGCGCACCGGCGGCGGAACCCTGACCAAACAGGATTGTGGAGTAATTGTCCATCCCTACAAATGCACTGGCGTTGGACTGATTACCCTTGAAAGACAGAATAAATGTGTAGATTAACGGCCAAATCTGGAAAAAGCAATACACAAGGAAAAAAGGTGCAATGAACATGTATCCGTACTTGGCGTAACTAATGGATTTAATGCGGCTTTGTGCAGCTGAAGCCATTGTTTTCACCCTCTCGAAAAAATTAATATACAACATATTGCCTATGGGGACACACTTATCCCCACAGGCTTGATATGCGTTTTTTTTGATATAACTCAGAGTCGTTCTGATTATGCGTTCAGGTCAGCGTTGCCAGCGATAGCATCATTTACGAATGTGTTAATGATTGTATCAGCATCACTGCCAATGTTTTTAATCAGTGCATTCAGGTAAGCATCTTTCAGGCTCTGGTCATACTTTGTGATGGAGTCGCTCATCTTGATGCCAGCAGCAACATCGGCGAGAACAGCGAACTGATCCTGACCACCGAGCAGCGGGTTGGAGTTGGAACCGTCAGCAACGATTTTATCCATAGCAACCTTGTTGTTAGCGAAGTCGCCGGAGTACAGAGCATATTCTTCAGCACCTTCAGCATTGCATGTGAATGTTCTGATGAAGTTAGCAGCTTCTGTAGCAGTGTTGCAGTTCGGAGATACGCAGAGCCAAGAACCGCCCCAGAAGTATTCCTGCGGACCATTGACGAGCTTCCAGTTACCTGCATTGCCGCAGTTCTGTTCGAGCTGTGCGCCCTCACCGAGGCACCATGTGGAGAAGAAGTAGCCTAAAGTCTTGCCGTCTTTACCATAGTTCTGCCATTCTGTACCCCACTGTTCAACGGTCGGGTCAACATAGCCGTTGTCAGCATAGGTCTTAGCCAGCTCAGTGAATTCTTTTGCAGTATCAGTGTTAATGGTTGTACCATTTACCCAAGCCGCATTTCTTGCGGTGGAGAATGCCTGCCACAGACCGCCGAGAGAAGCTGTCATATAAACGGCACCGTCTGTTGCATCATGGAGTTCCTGTGCAGTAGCAGCGAACTTGTCCCAGTCAGCTACTTTTTCCTGCATAGCGGCTTCATCTTCTACGCCCAGATATTCCTTAGCGAGGTCGGCATTGTAAGCCCAGCCGCCAGCGGCAGCCTGCCAGGATGCAGCTTTCAGAACGCCGTTATTATCTGTACCGATGTCAACTGTGTACTGATAAGCATCAGCAAAATCAGCAGTTGTGATACCCAGGTCAGACAGAGGAGCGGAGAAGCTGTCATCATTGATGTAGTTCAGAATCCAGCCTGCTTCAGCTACGAACAGGTCAACGTCATCGCCGCTGTTCAGGTAGTTGGCATATTCAACGGAAGCTTCGGAACCGTTACCGCCGCACTTCTGGAATGTGGGAGTTGCACCATTAACAGGTGTGTAAATATCGAACATGTTCAGCAGGTCAGTGTCTGTCCAGCATACGATGGTCAGAGTATCGTCAGTATCAGGCAGAGAAACTTCACCGCCGGAAGCTGCGGGAGTTTCGTCACCGCCTTCGGAATCGCCGCCTTCAGCATCGCCGCCTTCAGTGTCTCCACCTTCAGCATCGCCGCCTTCAGCATCGCCGCCTTCGGTCGCGCTGTCGGCTTCACTGCTGCTGTCAGCAGGTGCAGCGGCACTGCTGTTGTTATTTGCAGCCGGTGTGGATGTGCTTTCTGTGCCGCCGCCACAGGCTACAAATGCTGTAGAAGCAACTGCCAGAGTAGACAGCAGTGCAAGAGTTCTGATTAATTTGCTCATTGGTATTTCCTCCTTAAGATATAAATATTATATTTCCCCTTGAAATATAATATGACGTTGGTTCCACAGCCCTCAGAGCTGTGCTACGGTTTCGCCCTCCAGAAGCAGACCTTTGCAGAAAATGGTACGTTCTCCGGGGGGAATTTGCTCTTTGCGGAGCAGTTTCAGCATCAGTTCCGCGGCTTTTGAGCCTATCATGTCCGTATCCTGCTGAATTGTGGTCAGATTCGGCCGAAGCATTCTCAGAGTTGGATTGCCGTCATAGCCGATGACTGACACATCTTTTCCGGCTTCGAGATGATTGTCTGTGATGGCCGCAATTCCTGCGATGGCACAAATATCATCCGGATATAAGATACATGTCGGGGGTTCACCGCACTCTGTCAGGAGTTCCTGGGTGAGCCTGTAAGCAAGCTCAGGGTTCAGGTATCTTCCCTGACGGATAAACTGATTTCTGATTTCACAGTGATGTTCAGCAAGTGTCTGAATGAAAGCATTTCTGCGGATTTCTGTTACTTGCGCATCCTCACCGTAAATATAAGCAATTTTTGCATGATTTCGATGGAGTGCATACTCCACAGCACGCTGGATACCGTCTGCGTTGTCGGAAGCGACTGCAAAACGTTCTTCTGAGACATAATCGACAGAAACCACGGGAAGACTGCTTCCTAATAAAGCCTGCATATCGGGGGAGCGGAAGTCCACACATGCCGCAAGAACGCCGTCCACATTACGATAGATGCAGTGTTCATAATAAGAGAAAGTCTTTTCGCCGATTTGACTGCTGATAAATGTCAGGTCATATCCGTTATGCTCCATAATCACTTTGAAGCTGTCCAGAATAGAGGCAAAGTAGTGATGTTTCAAGCCATTCTGAGCCTTGTCCACCATTAATACGCCGATGTTGTAAGATTTTTTGGTTTTCAAAGCCCTTGCCATTGCATTGGGCAGATACCCGAGCTGTTTGGCAGTTTCCTGCACACGTTCTCTTGTGACCGGGTTGACATCCTCCCGGTTGTTCAGAGCCTTGCTGACAGTTGCAGTTGAAACGCCGCACGCCTCTGCAATATCTTTAATTGAAACCACTGATTCACCTTCATCTGAGATTTTGCTTTTTCAGCCGGATGTGTAAATCCGGTGCATTGCTTTCTGAATATAAATATACACCAAAACGCGCTGAATGTCAATGCAAAAAACCATCTTTTCACTTTTTTTGAACAATCTGCACAAAGATTAACTTATTTTTTTGTGCAAATGGACAGTAAAAATGTCTGAATTCTTGATTTGTTACAAAACGGTAACTTTTTCAGCAATATTATTTTGACGATTCTGCACGGATGGGGCATCGGCTGAAAAAATTTTTTAAAAATTCTCTTGCTTTTTCCGGAGAAGTATGTTATAATAAAAACACTTCTGATATGTTTCCGTAGCTCAGCTGGATAGAGCGGCCGCCTCCTAAGCGGCAGGTCGGGTGTTCGAATCACCTCGGGAACGTCTATCTTAATGTTATGGGATTTTTTCAGCATGTTTCTGAGAGATTCAGGGAGATGCTGAAAAAATTTTTTTAGCATACTGTACAGGTTGCTTTATCTATTATAGCATATTTTTCTGAAAAAGTCAACCCAATTCTTGTAAGTTTTGTCTAAAAAATTTTGATGGGGTTCTTCAGCAATTATGTTTTCATTGAAAAAAGCTCCCGGAAACGGGAGCTTTTTGATGTTTATGGAAGATTGGTATAGCCCATGAGATACAGGTCAGTTTCTTTAGCGGCGGCTCTTCCGTCGGCAATGGCACGGACAACAAGTGACTGTCCTTTATGCATATCTCCGGCGGTGAACACGCCGGGAACAGCTGTCGCGTGGCTGTCAGGGAGCGTATCGACAACATGACGGGCATTCAGAGCCGTGCCGAATGCTTCAGAGACATACTCCTCCGCGCCGATGAATCCGGCGGCAATCAGGACTAAATCAGCATCGACAGTCCAGGTATCTCCCTCACGGAGTTCGCGTTTTCCTGTTTCGGGGTTGGTTTCAAACCAGACTTTGACAAGCTCGACAGCGGTTAATTTCTGATTTTCATCAGAATAGAATTTCTTGATAGTTGTCTCATAGATTCTGGGGTCTTCTCCGAAGACGGCAATTGCTTCCTGCTGGCCGTAATCCGTTTTGAGAATACGCGGCCATTCCGGCCAGGGATTATTATCAGCTCTGATTTCGGGGAGTCTGGGCATCATTTCGAGCTGTGTCACGGAGACAGCACCCTCACGGATTGCCGTTGCAACGCAGTCATTGCCGGTATCGCCGCCGCCTACGATAATCACTTTCTTATCTTTTGCGCTGATGGGTGCGTTTTGGGGATTTTCGCCGCCCAGGAGTGTTTTTGTCGCGGATGTCAGATAATCAACAGCGAAATAAACTCCTTCACAGTTTCTGCCCTCACCCTGCAAATCACGCGCCTGAGAGGCACCGCAGGCCAGAATAACAGCATCAAATTTGCGGAGAATATCATCTGCTGAAATATCCCTGCCAATATTGGTATTTGTCCGGAAGATGATGCCCTCTTCGGACATGAGCTTCACACGTCTGTCAATGACGGACTTATCAAGCTTCATGTTGGGGATGCCGTACATCAGCAGACCGCCGATTCTGTCGGAGCGTTCAAACACAGTCACAAGATGACCGCGCTTATTGAGCTGTTCGGCAGCGGCCAATCCAGAGGGACCTGAACCGATGACGGCGACTTTCTTTCCGCTCCGGACGGCCGGGGGATTAGGCTTCATCAATCCGGAGGAGAAAGCATGTTCAATGATGAAATTCTCATTATCGCGGTTTGTGACGGGGGTATCATGCAGATTGCAGATACAGGCCGCTTCACAGATGGCCGGACATACTCTTGATGTAAATTCCGGGAAATTATTAGTCATTAACAATCTTCTGACTGCCGTATCGAATTCGCCGCGATATAACAAATCATTCCATTCCGGAATCAGGTTATGCAAAGGGCATCCGTAGACTGACTGACAGAACGGAACACCGCAGTCCATGCACCGTGCGGCTTGTTTCCTGCGTTCCTGTTCAGAAAGCGGCTGATGCAGTTCTTGATAATTTGTGATACGCTCCAGAGCCGGGACATCCGTATTCTGACAGCGTGTATACTCTAAAAATCCGGTTGCTTTTCCCATGATGAATCCCTCCTTATTTCGCTGTCAGATAGAAAGCTTCGATTTCAGCTTCTTCTGTCTTCATGCCTTTTTCTTCCATGGATAAAATCGCCTGGCGCATTCTTGCATAGTCATGCGGCATGATTCTCTTGAATTTCGGCAGATAGTTTGTAAAATCATCGAGGATTCTCTGACCTTTTTCTGAGCCGGTACGCGCAACATGCTCCTCAATCAGGTGTTTGAGTTCGAGAACATCATATTTTTCAGTGACTTCCTGCAAAGAGACTAATTCTTTATTGAGCCTCATATACAAGTCCCTGTCTTCATCGAGGACATAGGCAATGCCGCCGCTCATGCCTGCGGCAAAGTTTTTCCCGGTTTTGCCGAGAATGACGACACGCCCGCCTGTCATATATTCACAGCCATGGTCACCGACACCCTCCACAACGGCACACGCTCCCGAATTCCGGACGGCAAAGCGTTCCCCGGCAATGCCATTGATGAATGCTTTTCCGCTGGTGGCACCATACAGAGCTACATTTCCGATGATGATATTCTCTTCGGCCTTGAAAGCGGCATTTTCAGGCGGATAGACAATCAGCTCACCGCCGGAAAGGCCTTTGCCGAAATAGTCATTGCTGTCGCCGCAGAGTTCGAGAGTCAGCCCCTTGGGGATGAATGCGCCGAAACTCTGGCCGCCGCTTCCGATGCATCTGACATGATAAGTATCTTCTTCGAGAGCAGTTCCGAATTTTCTGGTCAGTGCCGAGCCGAACATGGTTCCGAATGTTCTGTCCGTATTGGTGACATGCACAGTGATTTGCTTCTTATGGCCGTTGAGGGGCAGTTTTTTGAGAAGGACACGTTCATCAAGGGTATTTTCCAAATGGAAGTCGTAAGCATCTTCGGACTTGAAATGAGAGTTTTCTTTTTTATGGAGCAGGGCAGTCAAATCCATCAGATGCGCCCGGCTTTGTGTGGGTTCCTCCTTGATACGGAGCAGGTCAGTCCGGCCGATTAGCTCATCCACCGTGCGGATGCCTAATTTAGCCATATATTCCCGGAGTTCCTGTGCAACGAATGTCAGGAAATGAATCACATATTCGGGTTTGCCTGAAAAACGTTTCCTGAGTTCAGGGTTCTGTGTGGCAATCCCCACCGGACAGGTATCGAGATTGCAGACTCTCATCATCATACAGCCCATTGTCACGAGTGGAGCCGTTGCAAAGCCGTATTCTTCGGCACCGAGCAGAGCCGCAACAAGTACATCACGCCCGGTCATGAGCTTGCCATCCGTTTCGACAACGACACGAGACCGCAGATGATTTAATAATAATGTCTGATGCGTTTCAGCAACGCCCAATTCCCACGGTAATCCGGCATGATGAATCGAAGTCGCCGGGGCGGCACCTGTACCGCCGTCATAGCCCGAAATCAAAACAACTCCGGCTCCGGCCTTGGCGACACCTGCCGCAACTGTGCCGACACCTGCTTCTGATACGAGTTTGACGGAAATTCGAGCATTGACATTGGACATTTTAAGGTCATAGATTAACTGAGCCAAATCTTCGATAGAATAAATATCATGATGAGGCGGAGGAGAAATCAGGCCGACACCAGGTGTAGAATGACGGGTTTTAGCAATCCACGGGTAGACTTTCCCGGCCGGAAGATGACCGCCCTCACCGGGCTTTGCACCCTGTGCGCATTTGATTTGCAGTTCTTTTGCACTGACTAAATATTCCGAAGTCACGCCGAAACGGCCGGATGCAACCTGTTTAATGGCCGAACTGCAATCATGGTCAGTGCCTGCCGTGGCGATACGCTCCGGACTTTCACCGCCCTCACCGCTGTTGGACTTGCCGCCGATACGATTCATGGCGATGGCAAGTGTTTCATGCGCTTCCTGTGAGATGGAGCCATAGGACATGGCAC
>Ga0326511_10001688_pt1 | contig 18206 bp, 25 predicted proteins | sample 0_2496_0518_D_FD_203701 | JGI IMG/M metagenome (GOLD analysis project Ga0326511, IMG submission 203701) | Bovine rumen microbial communities from UC Davis, California, United States - 0_2496_0518 | ecosystem: Host-associated > Mammals > Digestive system > Stomach > Rumen | place: USA... | reverse complement strand
AGGTTCTGGATGTTCAGCTCCTGCTGGGGCTTGATGCCGTCCCTGACATAGGCAATCTTATCCTGTAGTCTGATGATATAGTCATTCAGGAAGCTGATGAACGGCTTCGGATCAACGCTCTTGCCGTTCTTCCTAAGTCTGATATGCAGGTGTGGGCCTGTGGACTTGCCCGTATTGCCTGATATGGCTACGACACTTCCGGCAGGGATAATCTCACCTTCCTCTACGACGATGGCACTCAGATGGCCATAGAGGCATTCCATGATGCCGTAGTCGAGGATGACATAGTTACCATAGCCCTTGTTGCCGTGGTGTACCTCCTTCACTGTAGCGGGAAGCATGGAATAGACATAGTCGTAGCTGCATTTCAGGTCGATGCCGTCATGGAACTTCGTGCACTTCAAAACGGGATCCTGCCTGTAGCCGTACTTGGAGTTGACCTTCAGGAAGTCTAAAGGCAGGCAGACATTGAGCCTGTCATGCAGCAGTCCCGCCATGATACTGTCCTTGACGGTGACAAAGACGGGGACATCCTTCTCGATGCTGACCTTCAGCCCTGAAGTGGGGGAGAAAAGCTCCTCGTCAATCTCTTCCGATGCCATTTCCTTCATCATCTTTTCTTCTTCCTGTCCTGATGGGTGCGAAAGATGCGCTGTATCGGCTGAAATGGTGTAAAACTGTGCCAAAACTGGCAAAACTGATAATTTTAATGTTAAAAATGCGAGAAAAACCGTTCGTTTATTCATTCTTTGATATATTTTTAGTAATTTTGCCGCAAAATTACAACATTTATATTAAATATGATAGGAAAATCAACTTTTTTAGAGGAAGAAATTCCCTATGAGAAGCTGGAGAAGATCGGAATCACCCGAAAAGGGGTGCTCTCCATGCCGAAGGAAATTATCGAGCCTCTTGTCAACGGTCAGGTGACTCCGCTCATCATGACCCGATACAAGGCCGATAACGGCAAGGTGATAGAGATGCCGATGAAGCTCCAGTTCGACAGGGCTGAGAACGGTGACGTGCGACTGATGACATATCAGGTTCGCAGGGACATCGAGCGGGAGAACCCCAAACTGACGGACAAGGAACTGGAACTCGTCAAGAAAGGCGAGGCCGTCAAGAAGGAAGTCAAGGAGGATGGTGTCCGCAAGCAGAAGTTCGTCCAACTTGACCAGGAGACGAAGTCCCTCATCATGAAGGATGCCGCCGCCGTCAAGATCAGTGAGAAGCTCCGCGAGATGGAGAAGGTCAAGGACATCGGCCTTGGTGCCAACCAGAAGCAGGCTGCCATCGAGGGCAAGCCGATAGAACTGTCCGTCGGTGACCAGAAGGTGACGGTGGGCGTTGACCTCCGTGAGCCGCAGGGATTCAAGGTAGTGAACGGTGACATGCAGGAATGGGAACGCCAGATGAAGATCCGCTATGACTATGAGCATGAGGGCTTCATGGGTTATGTCCAGACCGACGAGAACCGCTGGGAGTACCAGAAAGTGGTCGATAAACTGTCATCGAAGGAAGAGATCTCCGTCAATAAGACGAAGGAAGAGAAGAAGAGCTCCGGCCTGAAGCTTTAAAAACACCAGGCAAGCCCATTTCAATATAATCTGGAAAATTATATCTATCGAATCAAGTGCCGAAAATGGGTGTCTTTAATTTGAACCGTGCCGCAGCATTCGTAGGCTGACAAGTTCACGGAACCTTTAATTTGTTTCCCCCTTTTGCCTTTCTGGCGATTGGTCATGACGCATACGGAATAGCGTCGTGGCAATTGTCGGTACGTCACATTATTAATTCAATAATTATGGCTAGCAAGAAAAAACAGGAAGAGGTGAAGCAGGAATCAGCCCCTCAGAAGCAGCAGAAAGAGGCTTCTGACAAAAAGACTGCTACAAAGAAAAAGAGTGAAGAGTCCCCCAAGGACGAAAAGAGTGAAACCAAGAAGGCCGTGAAGTCTTCTGACAAGAAGGAACAGCAGGCCGAGAAGACTCCCCGTGAGCCGCAGCTGGTGACTGTCAACGGTGAGAAGGTGACGCATGCCCATGCCTTCCAGTCGAACAAGAGCGAGGACACCTGGTACTTCACGGCCAAGCTCGATGGCAAGCAGCTGCGTCCCATGAAGATGCATGCCGATGATGTCGCTGCCTACCAGAAAAAGGAATCCTCCATCGAGCAGCTGATGAAGACCTACTATCCGTCGAAGATGGAGCCGAAGGTCAGCAAGGAGCAGTACCTAGCAGACAACAAACTGTCGGACGGTCGTGTCATCGACAAGATGAACGTCTACAAGGAGAAGGACGAGACGAAGCAGGATACCGGAAAGTATAAACTGTATGCCGTCGTGGGTGACCAGAAGATGTCTACGACGCTGTCATTCAAGGATCTGAACTCGTTCTTTGACCGTGTGACAACTCCTGCCCAGCTGGTTGAGAAGAACTTTGGCGAGAAGCTGCATCTGGCTTCCGCCTATGAGAAATACCAGCTCCCCGAGGGTGCCAAGCCTGAGAATATCCGCATTGCCAAGGACAAGCAGACAGACAAGTGGATGATCTCCGCTGACCTGGGTGCCAACGGTAAGACTGAGAAAAAGCCGCTCAGCTATGATGACGGCTATTCGTTCTTCACGGCCAAGACTGCCTCCCGTGAGCAGCTGGGGGCTAAATACCTTTCCAGTGACATCAAGTCGCTGATGGCCCCGAAACAGGAGAAGTCTATGAGTATGAAGGTATAATTCCACGCTGGCTGCCGGATAGCCTCTGGCAGCCAGCTTCATAGTGTTCAACATAATCAAAGAAAATAAGAAAATGGCAAAGAGAACTTATGAAGAGCTGGTACAGCTCAAGCAGGACGGTAAGATCGGTTGGAAGCAGTTCGTGCTGGAGGGTGACGATGCCCAGGGCTACATCCAGTGGTGTGAGGATCATGGGGTGGAGCAGACCGATGACAACGCTGAACTGTATGTCGAGATGACCGATGAACGGATGTTTGAGAATCAGGAAGAGTTGTAGACATGTATAAGAAGAGAAATACTGGTTCCGTCGGCGGTGGGCAGTCGATGGCTGACAAGGCCGTTGAGAAGTTCACGGAGATGATGATCGACCGCATGGAACGGATGAAGGCCGGGGACTGGAAGAAGGGCTGGATTGACGGGGAGGCTGTCTATGGCATGCCACAGAACATCAATGGCCGTAACTATTCTGGGTCGAACTCCTTCTTTCTGCAGATGGACTCTGCCATGCACGGCTACAAGACTCCCGTGTATATGACGTTCCTCCAGATTCAGAAGGAGAACGCCCGTATCAACAAGGGTGCCGAGGCGATGCCCGTCATCTACTGGGACGTGTCCATCAAGGACGCCAACGGCAAACGCGTTGACCGTGATGACTACCGAAACATGTCCCGCGAGGAGCAGGACAGGTGTACCGTCCTTCCCTTCATGAAGGCCTACCATGTCTTCAATATGGATCAGACGAATCTCGCAGAGGTCAACAAGGAGAAGTACGACAAGATGGTTGAGCAGTTCAAGGCTCCTGAGATGCGTGATGCCAAGGGCATGTACGAGAACAAGGCGCTTGACCGTCTCTTTGAGAAACAGGAGTGGGTTTGCCCCATCCAGTATGATAAGGTATCGGCCAATGCGTACTACAGCCCGTCCCGTGACATCATCGTCGTGCCGAAGAAGGAGCAGTTCAACATCGGCAAGGACAAGGACGAGATTTACAAGGACGGTATGGAGTACTATTCGTCTGCCCTGCATGAGATGGCGCACTCGACGGGTACGGAGAACCGCCTGAACCGTGTCAAGGGTGACAGGTTCGGTGATCCGAAGTATGCCAAGGAGGAGCTGGTGGCTGAACTGACGGCTGCCAACACGGGCTATGCTCTGGGCTTCGACAAGCGTATTCTTGACAATAACGCCGCCTATCTGGACGGCTGGATTTCCGTACTGAAGGAGAACCCGAAGTTCATCGTTTCCGTCATGGCTGACGTAAATAAAGCCTCGAACATGGTTTTGGAAGCCGTTGACAAACAGCGCATTGCGCTTGGTGAGAAACCAATACTTCAAAAGGGTGACTCCAAGCAGGATGTCCTTGATGACATTGCCTTTGACAATGGAGCTATCATCAAGATGAAAAGCGGTGAGTATGCTGTCAGGGCATCGTATCAGGGTACTGAACTTGGCATGAAGCCCATCGATAGGGAAACGGGTGCCAGGTACTTCACGCTGCCGGACGGCAAGGAGAAGCAGAGCCTTCTTGCTCAGACACTCTCCAGCCGTTATATGCAGGATATCCGCAACCTCGGACAGCGACAGTCTCAGAGTGTGAGGATGGCAATGGGATAGGCTATGGTAGACTTCAAAGAATTAAAGGAGAAGGTAGGCATCGATGACATTGCCTATTCGCTGGGCTATCGCATCAACCGCAAGGCTGGTGTGGGAAAGTATATCGAGATGGCTCTTCTGGATAACAGGGGGAATCATACTGACTCGATTGTCATCAGGCATCCGAAGGACAAAGCCAGCCAGTCTTATTTCCGTCATAACGGTCGTGGTGGCGGGGATGTCGTGGCCTTTATCATGGAGAACCTTGGTTCTTTCAGTGATTCGGGTATCAATGAGTGGGACAAGCTGGGGCATATCATGACGAGGTTTGCCAACGAACCGGTGGAAGAGACGGCTGACGGCAAGTATTTAGAAAGGATGGGGTATAAGCAGGAACCGTTCGATCCGTCCCGGTACGACGTGCAGCCAATCACAGAACACTTGAAGAACTGCATGAACTACATGCTTCCAAGGGGCTTTTCCGAGGAGACCATCAGGACGTTCGCTCCGTACATCGTGCGACTCAGGGATAAGCAGTCCGAGAACTTCAAGGATTATAATCTGGGCTTTCCTTACAGGGTGGCTGGTCAGGATGAGGTCGTTGGCTATGAGATACGCGGGTACAATAAGTTCAAAAGCAAGGCTACCGGCAGCAACTCGACAACGGCTGCTTGGATTGTTGATATGTCTCTCAATAAGAATGAGCTGGCAGCCCAAAACGTCTATTTCGCCGAGAGTGCGTATGACATCATGGCGTTCTGGCAGGCCAACAGGCTGAAGCTGGACAAGGAGTCTTCGGTGTTCGTGTCCATAGGCGGTACGTTCTCTGACCTTCAGATAAAATCAATTATGAAATATTATGAGCGTGCCAAGGCTGTTGACTGCTTCGACAATGACCTGCCAGGCCGTATCTACAGCCTGAGAATGGCCAGCATCTTCGCTGACAGACATATGAACATTGTCAAGACTGATGACTTTGTCATGGTGAGTAGGGACGGCAAGGAGGTAAGGATGTCACATGATGACACCTCACTTTCTGAACTCTCAAAGTATTTCTGGATTCCCAAGCGTGTTTGTCAGTGGAAGCCGCCGGAAGCTTTCAAGGACTGGAATGACGTGATTATGAACAAACCGTATATCCAGAAGCCTGACGTGAACAAGTTCCAGCGGAACAAAGCTCTGGAAGAACGGAGGAGTAAAGGAATAAAGATATAGGGCTATGATACTGTTTACAGACTACAGGCAGTTCGTTGCCGAAGACTGGGAACTGGTGTCCGTTACTGCTTTTATGTTGGGTGCCACGCCTGTGATATGGTTCAGGTGTGAACCCCTGATCAGCTATACTGCCGTTTTCCTGTTGTTTTTCATCATATCGGTCTGTGTCATCCGGCTGATCATGCTCCTGGCACAGAAATGGATTATCGGTGAAGAGACGATTTGCTGGATGAGAGGTGTTATCTCCCAAGAGACGGACTTTATCGAGCTTTACAGGATTGTGGACTACAAGGAAAGCCAGAGTTTCCTGCAGAGGCTAATGGGCATTAAGACCGTTACGGTGTATTCTACTGACCGTTCAGACTCGGTCATTGAAATAAAGGGTGTCCCGGCGAAGGAAGACGTCGTCGGGTATATCAGGGAGCATGTAGAGAAATGTAAAATAGACAAGAAGATTTATGAGATTACGAACAATTAGCATTGCATTGCTGCTGGCCGTCACTGGAAGGATGTGCGCACAGCAGATTGACCCGGCCCTCACGGCTGCCGTCGTCGCTCAGACCGCGATTCTGAACGACGTCTATAATACGAGGGACAACACTCAGAAGAAAATCATTGCTGCCGAGGCTGCCGTCACGGTGGCCATGGAGCGTATGCATCAGGTGGAGAACCAGATTCTGGACTATCTCTCCAACGCACAGGGTGCTATGCAGAACATCTATCAGATTAAGAGGGCTGCAGAACTTGTTTCGGTGGAGATTCCACAGAACATGACGCTGTTGAAGAACTCGCTGCCTGGCCATCTGAAGGGTACGGCCATCGCGCTTATCGTATCGGACGAGGTGACGGATGCCGCCACACAGATGGCGAGCCTCTACCCGTTCATGCAGCAGCTGGTGACCAGCGGCTCATACAATGTGACAGGCTCCGACGGTAATACGGAGAAGCACAAGGTGAACCTGCTGAACTCCGCTGAACGTTACTATGTTGCCAACGAGGTGGTGACGAAACTGGAGAATATCAACACCGACCTGTGGCTGCTGGCATGGCAGATACGTACGATGTCATGGCATGACCTGTGGTTCGGCCTTGACCCGGAAGGGTGGGCTACCGTGATGTCCGGCAAGGCTGTTGCCGAAACTCTGATCTATCAGTGGGAGAATCTATAGTGTAATCAAAATATATATGGAACCAAGTACAGAATCAAGGATTGTGGGCAGATGCCCGGTATGTGGGGAGGGTAATATCATCAGGACTGAACACGGCTACTGCTGTGATGCCAGGAAACAGGCTGGCAGTAAGAAGTGCGGGTTCATCATTCATAATAAGCATCATGGCATTGAGTTCGATGACGATCTGGTCAGGAAGCTGATAACGGACGGCTCTACGGAGGAGATGACCATGTGGAACGTCAACGGTCAGCCTTTTCAGGCCCGTTTCATCATCGTGAACGGTAAGGTGGACGTGGAAATCAAGTCACACTATCTTCAGGGCAGGTGTCCCATATGTGGAGGACGTGTCCTGAAAACGGGAAAGGGATATGCCTGTGAGAACAGCATTCCGCAGGATCCTCTGTGTAAGTTCCATGTGCCAGGCATACTGGGAAACCGTAAGATTACGGATTCGGAGATGGAGGACTTCCTGGCTGGCAACGCACAGGTGCTTGACGGCTTCTCCAATGGTGACGGGAAGATTTTCTCGTCTGTACTGACTCTAGCGGATGACGGGAAGGTGGTACTGGACTCGAAGATTGCCGTCTGTCCCGTCTGCGGGGGTGACATCCGTGTCAGTCCGACGGCCTTCAACTGCTCCAACTACAGTAACCCGGAAGTGAACTGTAAGTTCATGGCATGGCGTAACATCGCCGGACACATGATTACCAGGCAGGAGATGGTGGAGATATGCGAGGAGGGTCAGACCCGTGAACCTCTGGTGATGTATAAGAACAACGGGGCAGTCTTCTACAAACGGCTGGCCCTGAGTGAGGATAAGAAGAAAATCATTAAAGTATAAGGTTATGAACAAGACAGAATTGATACAACAGGCAGCAGTGAAGTTGGGACTCCCGCTGCAGGAGGTAAGATACTGCCTCGATACATTTCTTGGTGTGATAGGTGCAGAGTTGAAGAAAGGCGGTGAGGTGACTATCACTGATTTTGGGAGATTCTACACTAGGAAGATGCCCCAACGTATAGTCAAGCTTCCCAATGGACGGTCTTCGGTCGTGCTGGAGCGTGAAACGGTGAAGTTCAAGGCTTTTCAGAATATCAGACTGTATAATGTCAAATATTAGTGTTATGAGATATGTGTGTATGGCAGTGCTGGCTGTCCTGCTGATGACTTCCTGTGACAGGAAGGGCAGGATCATCAGCCTTGCGGAGTCGGACGTGATGGAACATACCCAGTGCCAGGGAATGCCCGAGATTCTTGGTATATCGGAGCCGGACTCTGCCTTTGGAAAAGGTTACCTTTCCCAGAAAGAGAAGGAGAGCATGATGGCCGTCATGCAGAAGGTGACTGGGACCATCATGAAGCGGACGAACAACATGACGGAGTTCAACCCTGATGACAAGTATGTGATTGACCTGGCAGAGCGTCAGATGAAGGCCATGTCGGAAATACGCTCGATCATCTATGAGTCGGACAAGAAGGAAGAATGGTCTGGCTGGAAAGTCCGTGTGGACTATCAGGCCGTCAGCCACAGTGGCCTTGAATACAAGGCTGAGCGGTGGCTTTTCATTGACAAGGACGGTGAGTCTGTCACCAGCTCGTTCGAAATACCGTTGCCATAAGGTTGTTTTTTTAGGATTGTCTGATGCCTCTTTTTAAAACGACTCGTTTGTTTCAGCAACACGGGATAGCAGACTGCGGCCCTTGTTGCCTGTGTTCGCTCGCCGGCCATTACGGCAAGCGGGTGGGCATTGGCTATGTCCGCAGGATATCCGCTACGGGACGCGAGGGGACGACTGTACTGGGCATGTCGGAAGGTGCCAGGAAGCTTGGTATCAGGCTGGATGCTGTCAGAACCGACCTGTCGGAATGGGACGCAATGCAATGGCAGGAACTTCCTCTTCCCGCCATTGTCCATCTCTCAAAGAGCAATGGACTGCAGCACTTTGTCGTGGCATACGGGACATCATCAGATGCCATCAGCTATATGGATCCTGCAGACGGTCTGATGCATGAGTGCTGTTTCGAGTCCTTTGCCGCTGAATGTAGCGGCGTGTTCCTGCTGGCCAGCAAGGCTCCTGATTTCTCTACCGTCCCTGCAGGGACGGGGAACACCCGTTTCCTTCTGTCTCTGATAGCAGAACATAGGCGATATGTCTTTGTCAGTTTTGTCTGTTCATTACTGATCATGGCTCTGTCTTTCGCCCAGGCTCTCCTGTCCGGGTGGGTGACAGACCGTATGGCTGGTCAGGGGAACATGGAGATCAGGTACATTTCCCTTGTTTTCCTCGGCATCGTCACGGTTCTTTTCGGTTTCAATGCCTTTTCCATCGGGTATCATGCCATCGTCAGCAAACAGATAGACAACTCTCTTGTGGGAAGGCTGTGTGGCCATCTTTTCAGGCTGCCAGCCTCTTTTTTCGACTCTATCAGTGTCGGTGAGGTCGTTTCAAGATTCTTGGATGTGTCGCGTATCAAAGGTTATGTGACGGAAGGACTGTCTGGCCTGGCTCTCGGTGTCTTTACCGTCATTGGTACGGTCATTGTCCTTTTCTCCATGTCTTTGCCGTTGGGCATGTGCGCCATCGGTCTTATCCCTGCCTATACACTGGTATGCTGGCATGTCAACCTTTACCTGAAGCGCAACCGCACTCAGATGATGGAGGCTCAGGCCCTGATGACCTCTGGCATTACGGAGCATGTCACCATGGCAATGAAAACCAGACAGCTGTGCTGGCAGGATGGGGTGTCTGAGAAGTTGCAGAAGGCTTATGAGCGGTTCACCTCCGTCAGCTATGGCGGTATGGTGAGGATGCGGTATGCCAGACTTCTCATCCAGACCATATGTAGTATCGCTTCGATCTTTATCATTGTAGTCAGTTCCTACTATATCAGCGCAGGTGTCATGTCCCTCGGTAAGATGGTCGTGGCCATGACGGTTTTCACGCTGTATGTCAGCAGTGTCGTCAGCATAATCGGCTTTGTCATCTCTTGGCCGGAAATCAGGAGTGCGGCAGACAGGCTCTCCGATATCATGTCTGTGGAGCAGGAACGGCAGGGTGGAGTAGAGCTTGTATCTGGGAAGTCCTTTCCCGTTGAGTTCCGTGATGTATGCTTCGCCTATGGCTATGGCATGAAGGTGCTTGACGGGTTCAGCTTCAAGGCATACCCTGGCATGATAACATTGATTAGGGGAAAGAATGGCATCGGCAAAAGCACGACGGCCAGACTGATCCTGAACATGTATGATGCCGACTCTGGAGAGATTCTCATTGGTGGCATATCTGTCAGTGACATCAGCACCACATCCCTCAGAAAGACTGTCGGCTACTGTGAGCAGCCAGCAGCCTTGTACAACGCTTCCATCCGTGATAATATCCTCTGCGGGCAGCAGTGGACGGATGAGGAGGTGGAAAGGGTTCTCAGGAGAACGGGATTTGACTTATCCCGCTACAGTCTTGACATGATGGTGGGTGAGGGTGGCAAGAGCCTGAGCGGTGGCGAGAGCCAGCGTATCAGCATCGCCCGTATGCTCATACGCAAGCCGCAAATTCTGGTGCTTGACGAGCCGACGGCCTTTGCAGATGCGGAAGGCACGGCGTGTATCATGAACATTCTCAGGGAGGAAAGGGACTCTGGACGTACGGTCATTGTCATATCGCATGATGACCGTCTCGATGCTATAGCAGACCATATCTTCAATCTCAAATAATCTACGTAATGCTATTAACAAACAATTAAGATGATGAACAATGTGTTTATTGCTCTTGGCCAGAATGAGCAGCGCCAGATAACTGGCGGAAGCTGGCTCCCTCGTTTCATAAAGGATCTTGTCAAGAAACTGTTCAAGCCGACTGACGGCCCGAACCCTGATCCCTTCGAGGGATTCTGAACGTACAGGACTCGTGTCCTGATTCTCTTGGCTCCGTCATCATGGACGGAGATACTCTTATTATTTATTCAAAACAATTATTTTAAGTTTTCAATCATGAACAAGAAATTCATTGCTCTTACGCAGAGCGAGCAGCGCCAGATCGTAGGCGGTAGTTGGTTTAGCAGAGTCGTAGCATGGTGTAAGGAACACATCTTCGGATGGAGTGACACCATCAAGACGCTTCCTGGTGAGCCTTCTTGCGGTGGCGTAGGAGTGTCGTTTTCTATCTAACCATAGAAAATCGTAGAAAGAGGAGGTCTTGTCACAAGTGGCAGGACCTCCTTCTTCATATATACAGGAAATAGACGGCTAATAAATCAGGATCCTGTTCTTCTTGTAGTCAAGGACGTAGGTGTGGCCATCAAAAAGGATGTTGCCGACGCAGTTGTAGTTAAGCATCGGGACATACTTCACGGTTTCCGTTATCTCCCATTTGGTATAAGGGACTTTGACTTTGGCATTCGGAAGCCTGTACTGGTGGCGGGCGTTATAGTGGAAATAGCCGCCGTCGCTGCCCTCAAACACTTCGGGAATCCATGGCTGACCGGCTATCTTCTTGGTGATGGCGATGCCGTTGGCTCCTGTATGGAACAGGCAGTCGAACGACTTGCCTTGTACCTTCAGCGGGATATACATGAGGTAGGACTGTCCGGCCTTCTTGTTGCCGCGCAGACAGTCAATGGTGGCGACCTGACCCTTGGCGGGCTGCTCTATTCGCGTCATGAGCGAGTCTTTTATATCGATCAGCCAGGTCTGGCCGTCAAGGATGGATGCGCCGATGGCCACGTCATACGGCTTCTTGTCGATGAGCGGCGCGATGATGGCCGTGACTCCCCGGTATGCCCTGCCGTCGAAGCGCAGGCTGTCGAGCGTGGTCTTGGTGACATCGATGACTTTTCCGAATTCCCCGCCGACATAGTCTTTCTTGCCTTTGCCATTGCCTTTAAGGGTGGAATGGTAGAATGCGGAGTCGATGACGCAACTTTCGACGGCCGTACTGATCATGGCTCTGGCTGGATGCGCTTTGCTGTCGGCACCGTATAGCATGATATCGGTGAACAACAGCCCTTCATGGGTGATGCTCAGTTTCTGCTGTGCCGTGACTGCAAGACTGGTCAGGCAAAGTGCGATGGATATGATTGCTTTTCTCTTGTTCATAGTCATTTGTTTATTAGTGGCCGTTCAGCATTCGTCCAAGTTCGATGAATCCCTGTCTGACAAACGGGCCGATGGGAATATGTAGCTTGGTGCCGTCGTTGAAACGGTAGTAGGGTGTGACGATGGGATCAAAACGCCTCTGGTGGGTAAAGGCGTTATACTCGTATGACGAGCCGAGCTCAGCTCCCCAGTGCTCACTGAAGCGGATATCGGCATACCCGCCGATGGCATAGCCGCCAGCCATGCCTGGATAATAGCTGCCGAAAGTGTGGAGGGTGACGTTGTCGCTGAGCCGCCATGAGGCAAGGCCTCCTAAGCCGTATATGGTATGGACACCTCCCATGGAAGGAGTCCACTGCTTGTAGGCCAATGCCGATGCCGTCAGGCTTATATTCCTGATGTCATGAGTCAGCGACAATGTACCCATAGACGCAGACATCAGGCCTGGTATGGCAGCGTTATTCCCGCTGACGTTCAGGCTGCCGCCTTCCCACAGTCTGAAACTCGGCCTGTCAAGCTTGGGCGCTTCTGCCTTGAAATCCGGTTTCTTCTGGGGCAGGTCGGGTTTCAGGCTATTGGAAATGTCGGTGTGCCTGAAATCGCTGAGGGCTGGGAAGTGATAGTCTATCGGGGATTCCGTGATGCTGACGACAGGCGGGATGAGCGTATCGTGTTCCAATACGATGCGCCCGTCCTCTTCTGTCTGAGCCATGCCTGTCATGGTACATGAACACATGGCCAGCAACAGTCCGATCCTTATCTTCCTGTTTGTCATCATCACCTTTTATGAAGCAAAATTAGTCATTTTATGTCTAATACTGATCCCTGTGAGTTTTTTAACTCTGGAATTAACTATTTCTTTCTGTTTTTAACCTCTTGACACCCCTGAAAGCCGTATTCCCGTTATGCCGTCCTTCTTCGAAGCATGGGATAAGGTAATACCGCTTTCACCTTCCGTCGGGGACTCCTGAAGGGAGGGAGAGCGGTTGTGACATTGCAGACGGGCTTCGTTCTTGTCGCCATGCTGCCATTTCGCTCAGACGGCATCATACCACATGCCGCCACTGCTTCACTTGCAGGATGGCCTGACACGCCCGAGGCCTGTCTGCAGAGTCACCCATTACTGTCATATCTGTTGGCGGGTGTTGGTTGTCTGGCTGCGTTTCTGGGCTATCTCCAGGACGCGTACCCTGTCTATCACATATCTTCCGCCAAACTTGAATATGGCTCCATTGAAATCCCCTGTCCGTTTCAGCTTATAGGCTGTTCTGACGCTACAGTGCAACGTATCTGCCATCCCGTCCATCCCATAGGTGAAACGAGCAGGGTCTTTCAGGATCATCTCCGTTATCTCACCTTCCATGCCTGAGTATTGCAGGGGTATTTCCCTTCCTCTGGCATCTATCTCCTCAGTGATTATCTTCCTGAAATAGGGGAGCAGCTCACCGAGTGTCAGCTCCTGGAGCGGACGGCTCTCAATGTCAACTTTCATGTCTTCCATCACATTCATCTGTCTTGAACCTGCACACAAGGTTCTTGTTATACATCGGTTTGTCAGACTATGGCGTGCCTCGAATATGAATTCTTCCAGTCTGCTGCACGGCGAATGCAATGTAAAGCACAAATTAAAGAGATCGTCATAGCCGTGCAAAGGTACGGCGTTTTCCTGTTCCATTCTGCATCTTTGCATGAAAATGTCTGCATTTGCCTGCATTTTCAAGGTTATGACTGCTCCTTGTCCAGTTATGGGCTGCAAATGTCCGCATTGTGAAGAGGATGGCTTTGATGACGGGGCTTCGGGTGGTGTCCTTGACACGACGGTCTCAGCGGGCAGCTTTCATATAGGCTTCCTGCCGACAGGGTATTGGCCAACATTTTACGTCGCAAAGTTAAGGCGAACGGTCAATGCGACAAGTACCGGCACGGCCTATTTCGGGATATTCCACTGGCAGCCTTCCACAGTTTTCACTTGAAAACGGGGTATTCCAGATGAATATGCCGAAATTCCTTGTCTTCATTCCCCTGAGGTTCTCCTTTTGGCTTGCGATGTAAAAGTTTATACCCTACGGCATACAGCCAATAAAAAAAACTGCCCATGAGGGTTAAGAACGTAAAAGTTTACCCCTTGGCTCCAGTCAATAAAAACTTCAAAACATCGACATCATGCTTAGATACGCTCTATATGACTACATTCCGCAGCGATACCTCAGACGGGCAACGTTCGAGCAGATTGACCTCGACAGACGCATCCTTGACTTCAAAGACGGCAGGGGTTATGCCATCCGATGGGCTGCAAGGGAAATGGCAAGGTCGCTCGCTCTGATGGACTTGCATGACACCATCATTGTATGCATCCCGGCCAGTTGCAAGCGGACGAACGACATCCGATACAAGCACTTCTCGGAGGAACTTTCTGAGAGGCTCGGAGCTGTGAACGGGTTCGGTCATATCATCGTCAGCGGCCATCGTCAGAAGGCTCATATCAGCCACGTGCATGAACTCGCAGACGGGGCAAACGAGTGCTATCACATCGACGAGGATTTCTTCCGTGGAAAGAGCGTCTTGGTGGTCGATGACATCACCACGACAGGCAAGACGGCCAACGCTTTCATCGAGCGCATAGAGTCGGCAGGTGCCCACGTTCGCATGGCGATGTTCCTTGCAAAGACTCGTAACTTCAAACGTCATAATTAATTTAAACTCAGATAATAATATGAATGCAACTACAGTAAAACTTAGTGTTCGTCAGTGGGCATCGGAAGACCGCCCAAGTAACAAACTTCAGAACCTCGGAACCGCTGCTTTGTCGGATTCTGAACTGCTGGCCATCCTCGTGGGAAGTGGTACTCCACAGCACAATGCAGTAGAGATTGGCAAGCAGATTTTGAGCCGTTTTGACCATAGCCTGAGCAAACTGGCCAAGGCCGATTTCCGTGACATCAAGGACATCGAGGGCGTGGGGACTTATACCGCCTGCAAGATTCTCGCAGCCATCGAACTGGGCAAGCGCAGGCAGCTGGCTACGGCTCTGATGGCTCCAGACCTCTGCACCGCCACCGCCATCTATAACTACATGAACCCTAAGATGCAGGACTTGCAAGTGGAGGAAGGCCATGTGATTCTTCTCAATCAGAACTACAAGCTGATTAAGTCGGTACGCATCAGCCAGGGTGGTATTACTGAAACTTCTGTTGATATCCGTATCATTATGAAAGAGGCCGTCGTGAACAATGCCACCATCATCGTTTTCTGCCACAACCATCCCAGTGGAAGCATTTGTCCGAGTAGGGTAGATGATGAACTCACAAGGTCGATCAAGCGTGCTTGCGACCTGATGAGAATCCATTTCTGTGACCATGTAATCATAGGAGATTGTCAATATTATTCCTATCGTGAACAAGGAAAGTTGTGAGGTGCCATTGCCTCACAACTTCTCTTTCATGATTTCCTGCCCGTATTCATGCCACCATCGAGCTGAGTCGCTCAGGGCGTAAACGATGCACTTGATGTTGTCGGGGTAACGGAAGGGCATCTCATCCCTGTTGACTCCCGCAAAGGCACTGATGAACGTCAGGTCGTCACGGACGAACTCATGCAGTTTCTGCTGGCCGATGAACCAGCCGAGGATGCTGTCGAAGTGGGCTTCGTCCCTGGCTAGCTGGATGTGCACCGTCACGTGGGGCTTGGCCTTCTGATGGAGTAGCCAGTAGTCACCATGTCCCTCAACATGACGTAACTCTGCATGGAAGGCCTCGCGCTCCACATGCTGAAATTCAACACCCTGCTCCTGCAGACGCGGGAACATCACATAGTCACAGTTCTCAATCTTCTTAATTTCCATAATCGTTAATCTTTAGTGAATTAAACATTCTCACTCGCATCGTTTTACCACCGCTGCCAACGATCATTCTCAGGCCGGTTGGTGGGCATTGAAGCCACTCTTGATACAAATTCTGGTGCAAAGATACAAAGATGTTTTGAATATGCAAAGCTTTTAGACGAAAAAAGGAGCAACACCCGCTATGGATGCTGCTCCCTGCTGTTTTATTCAAGATAGTCCTTAATTACGAGACCTCAATGGCCTTGGTGACCTTCTGCTTCGGCTCCATCTTCGGCATGGTGACGGTCAAGATGCCGTCCTCCACCTTGGCAGAGATCTGATCTTTAACGACATCATCAGGCAGCGTGTAGCTCTGCTCGTAGTTCGAGTAGCTGAACTCGCGGCGCAGATAGTGATGATGCTTGTCCTCATGCTTGTGCTCGGCCTTGTTCTCGATGGCGATGGTGAGGTTGCCCTCGTCGTTGATGCTGACTCGGCAATATTCTTTCTTAATGCCTGGAGCTGCAAGTTCCATCGTGTAGGCCTTCTCACTCTCCTTGACATTGACTGCAGGTGCTGTACTGTTGGCACGAGGCATAAAATCAGTGTTCAGGAAATCGTCAAATACTGTTGGGAACCAACTGTTTTTAAACATCACTGGTAACATAATCAATACCTCCTAATTATACTTTTAGTTTAACGTATGTTCTGATAGCCTCGGCCTTTATAGCGTTGGCTTTCACCAGACATATTACAACTTTCGTACCGATTGACAAAATGGCACTCAGAGATAGTCAAGATGGCACGGAATTTAAACTCGATTAAACGATGCTGCCAATTCTTTAAATGTCATTAAATATTGGCTGTCACATCATTTCTCCAAATATGCCCAAGTTAATCCAGGTCCGACCTTCTCGCTTTTATAGGGTTTGAACCCTTCACGAAGATAGAATTCGTATGGAGGTCTTATTTGCTGACATGTACAGAGCCAGGCACGGCTATGCGGCAAACGTGATTGAATCTCACGGAACAACTGTTTGCCGATGCCTTGTTGCTGGTATTCTGGCAAGACCATCAGACGGCCAATGTATAGGAAGCCATCGGTTACGTTGCCATTAACAGAACCGATGATAATTCCTTCGTCGTTTTTTACTTTCAATGTCGTACATCGTGCGAATTCCTCGTAGGCATGTTCCAATGATTCTGTCAGGACTGGCGCATCCTTCCAATCCAGTGCCTCACAAAGAGGACCAAAAGCCTTGCGCTGCAAGTCGAGCAGAGCAGGAACATCCTTTATAGTTGCAAGTTCTATTTTCATATCCTTATCCAATAATCCAAGCGTATAGTCCTGCTCCTACGAGACAGGGAATGAAACCGATGAGCATGCCCCATAGGGACTGCAAAAAGTGGTAGCGTTTCTGATGGTAGGCTGCATCCATGTGCTCCGTGCCTGGGAGCCGGACAGACTTCATGTTTGCAAAGAGCACCCAGTCGAGAAAGAAACAGTCGTACCAGTCGATGAAGAGCCAGATGCCATAGCTGAGCGCCAAGGCAGACCAGAAGTCATAGGCTCCTGCAATTTTCATCAGACCGAGCATCAGCAGAAGTGCAAGAACCAGGGCAAAGCCTTTCTTGACGAGTACCGTCTTTGAGAAGAACTCCGACGGCACACGCTCATGAGTCTTGAAATACTCCTCCTGAATATTCTTGGGATAGTCGTGAATCCACCAGACGGGATTCTTCACCAACGGAATCAGGATCATTGCCGTAAAGGCAATGGTCATAATGATGGTCTCTATGATAATTATCGTCCAATTCATTATATCACACTTCCTAGTTTCTCCAATGATTTGAAATCGACAAAGTCTTCTTTTTTGCCATACGTGGCAAGAATGGTCTTTGCTTCGGTGTTAAGCTTCTCTTCTGACATTTTTGATAATTTCGAGTGAATGACCGCCATCATCATCCGATGCTTTAGGCTCAGTTGGCTGTAGTCAATGGCTCCATGAAGATGGAAGATACTCGTTTCGTCGTAGAGATCTGCAGGAATCCTCTCTTTGATGGAATGCCGAATGTAGTCAATATTCTCTGGATCAGTCGGGTCAACCAAGCCGACCGTGACGATAACCAACTTTTGCTTGGGAGACATCTTGCTGACCGTATTCTTTAACCCCAGGACACTACCTGCATAAAGAGCACCCATGAAGATAACCCGGTCATAGCGGTCAATATCCTTTGCCTCCTTGAATGCTACGTCTTCTATCCCCGTCATTTCTGACAGGTATTCGGCATACCGCTTTGTTGTGCCATACTGGCTACCATAAATAATAATTGTTTTCATTTATTTCTTCATTGGATAATATCGTACTCCGTTCGTAATCTGTTCCTCACTGGTATCCACAAATCCCAGTTTCTTGTAGAATCCATGACCGTAGGGAGAGGCATTCACTGTGATGGACTCTTCGTCTTTCATTTCAAGGATATGCTGGATCAATTGCCTGCCAATGCCCTTTCGCTGATAACTCTTATCAACAAACAGCAGTCCAATGTGATGATGGTCATTGCGAGCGGCAATTACTCCCACT
>Ga0326511_10001687_pt1 | contig 18208 bp, 10 predicted proteins | sample 0_2496_0518_D_FD_203701 | JGI IMG/M metagenome (GOLD analysis project Ga0326511, IMG submission 203701) | Bovine rumen microbial communities from UC Davis, California, United States - 0_2496_0518 | ecosystem: Host-associated > Mammals > Digestive system > Stomach > Rumen | place: USA... | reverse complement strand
CATGTATTCGCGGAACCAGCGGGCAGTCATGATCAGGCATCCCTGCTGTCCCCATGATGGCCCCCACGAGTTTTCTACCTTCCATTTCACTGGCTTTCCCTTGCTGTCGAGGTCTACGGCGGTGAGCGTCATGGCGTGTGTCGAGCCGCTGTCGAAGGTGGCTATGCGCTCAGCCTTGTTCATGCCGAAGGTGGTGCCGAATAGTGAGCCGTAGTCATAGTTCTCTGTGTCGGCATAGCCGCGCTTACGGTCGAGCATCTTACCTACGTCATATGACGAGTACATTTTGTGACCAGCCTTCAGCGTGGCAATGGCCATCTGCTCTATGTCTTCCATGGGCAGATTGACATACTTCCAGTTGTGTCCGTCGTAGGTATGGCGGTCATATTCCACCTCGTAGGTCTTGTAGTATTCGTGACGAGGATCGTTCATCACCATGATAAACGTGCCGTTGAGCTGCTTATCGCCCAGAATCTCCTTGTAAAAGGTCATCGGGGTGTATTCCTTCGCCTCTTCGGTCTTTCCTTTCTCGTTCTTAAAGGCATAGCTGAACTTGGCAGGAGGCTCTCCAATCGTATATTGCAGCATGCGGTAAATCTGTCCCAGCATGCGTGTCTTTGCTTTTTCAAGTGCCTGCTGCTTCTTGCCGCTCTTCACCATTTCACGTAGTTGCAGACCATATTCGCGTAGTTTCGACGATACGAGCTGACGGGCTTTCGAAGTGTTGTCGCTTGAGAACGACTCAGGCATCACTTCCTTGGGCACTAAGCCGTACTTGTCGGCAAGGTCGGCCACACCGCAAAACGTGCCGCCATCGCTGATGGGATAATGGAAGAAGAACTGCACGCGCTGGTCATCCATCGGCTTATTGGCAGTTTCTATCGCTCCCTGCAGCATGAGGTTGGCTTTTTCCAGCTGATCCCAAAAGAAGAGGTAGGCCTGCGAGAACTCCACGGTGAGCGAGTCTGTGCGGAGGTTGAAATCACTTCTGAGCACGTTCATACCGCTGAACATCCAGCATCGTCCTGACTGCAGTTGGTCGCTGATGCTCTGCTTTTTGGTCTCAATACTGAAATGGGTGTCAATGGCCCCTGCGTTCTTCCGGTTCTTGGCAAGGTCGTCAATGGCGTTGGCAGCCATTGCGTTGATCAAGACACGGCTGGCGGGTTCCGTTTGCTGTTCTTTCTCTATGTTGCGAAGCATATCTTTCGAGATGCCTCCTGTTTTCTGCTGTGCCTGCATGCTGATGGATAAGCAAAGGGCAGCGAGTAATATGCTTTTCTTCATCGTTCGTTAATGATTATCGTTTCAATATCCTTCCCTGTACTTTCCCTCTTCCTTGTCGTTGAGCATGGACAGATACGACTGGTAGCGGCTCTGGGATATGTAGTGGTCTTCGAGTGCCTTGAGCACGGCGCAGCCCGGCTCATGCGTATGGGTGCAGTTGGAGAAACGGCAGTCCTTGGAGAAATGGAATATCTCCTTGAAATAGCTGGTCAGCTCCTCTGGCTCAATATCGAAGGTTCCGAATCCCTTGATGCCTGGGGTGTCGATGAGATAAGTGGAGGGAGTGGAGAGTTGAGTACCGGGTTCCAGTTCTATCATCTCAGAGAAAGTAGTGGTGTGCATGCCTGTCTCGTGTGCATCACTAATTTCAGCCGTGCGTAACTGTGCGTGAGGAGCCAGCAGATTAATGAGGGTCGACTTCCCCACTCCGCTATGTCCGCTGAGCAGCGTAATCTTTCCGCTGAGCAAGGGGCGCAGTTCGTCAACGCCCATGCCTGTAGCGGCAGAAATCTCATGGCACTCATAGCCCACAGTGGTATAAAGTTGCACCATCATCTGCTGGTAGTGGCGTTCATCTTCCGCAAGCAGATCGGTCTTGTTAAATAACAAGATTACAGGCACTTGGTAGGCTTCGGCTGAAGCTAAGAATCGGTCGACAAACGTGGTGGACGTCTCTGGACGGGCCACGGTGACGATAAGCAGTGCCTGGTCTACGTTGGCAGCAAGAATATGGCTTTGCTTCGAGAGGTTCTGCGACTTGCGTATGATGTAGTTGCGGCGGTCTTCAATCGCGGTGATATAGCAAGTAGAGAGCGGAGCGTTTGGTGTGGAATCTACCACTACACGGTCGCCCACAGCTACGGGATTGGTTGAACGTATGCCTTTCAGGCGGAAATTGCCTTTGATTTTACAATCCAAAAGCTGGCCATCGTCCGTGCGGACGGTGTACCAGCTTCCGGTATTCTTAATGACGAGACCTTTCAATTGAGGATTGAGGATTGAAGATTAGACGGTCATAATTTCTTTGTTCTTAGCCTCCATGAGCGTGTCAAGCTTCTTGATATACTTGTCGTGAAGTTTCTGCAACTCGTTCTCGGCATCCTTCTCGTTGTCCTCTGACAGTCCGTCCTTGATGGCCTTTTTCAGTTTCTCCTTGATGTCAGCACGCACATTACGCACCTCCACCTTGGCTTTTTCGGTGATTTTGTTGCATTGCTTCACCAAGTCACGTCGGCGCTCTTCAGTGGGCTGCGGGATAATGAGTCGTATCACCTCACCATTGTTCTCGGGCGTGATGCCTACGTCGCTGTCCATGATGGCCTTCTCGATGTCGCGAATCTGCTTGCGATCCCAAGGTTTGATAGCGATAGTGCGGGCATCGGGTGTCGAAACGTTGGCCACCTGATTAAGGGGCACGCGACTACCGTATGACTCCACTCTCACACCGTCGAGTATGGCCACGTTGGCACGTCCGGCACGCACGCGGTTCAGTTCCTCTTCCAGATAAAGGGCGGCCATTTCCATTCTCTCTTCTGCTTTCTGCAGCGTATCTTTCACGTCTAACATATTTCCTTGTTTTTGAGTGAATTAATTTATATCGTTAAAAGAACTACTTTGCATGGTTCTCTACCGTAGTCTTACTTATGTTCCACTGCACATTGCTCTACGGGCAGACAGCGTTTGTAGTTCTCAATGTAACGTTCGAAGCCTGCCACATCGTCAGCTGTGGGTGCAATGGAGACACCCGTATTACCTGCGAAAACTACGGTCTCCAAATAGTCGGCCAGAGATAGCTTGTTGGGGTTGTTCACCACGAATCCTGCCAACAATGCGATGCCCCATGCGCCACCTTCGCCGGCAGTCTCCATGACCGAGATGGGCGAATTGAGAGCGGCTGCCAGCATACGCTGTCCCACACCGGGAGTCTTGAAGTAGCCACCGTGGCCAGTAATGCGGTCTACGCGAATTTTTTCGTCTTTGAACAGGATATCGTTTCCAATCTTCAGCACGCCGATGGCTCCGTAGAGGTGGGCACGCATGAAGTTGGCGAGGTTGAACTTGTCGTTAGCCGAGCGCATAAACATCGGACGGCCTTCCTGCAGTCCAGTGACAGGCTCGCCGGAAACATAGTTGAAAGCCATCAGACCACCGCAGTCAGTATCGCCCTCAAGTGCCTTGTTGAACAACTTGCCATAGAGTTCGTTCATGTCGACCTTGATACCTAACAGTTGCTGATACTCCTTGAACAGGCCTACCCATGCGTTGATGTCTGAGGTGCAGTTGTTGCAATGCACCATTGCCACGAGTGAGCCGTCGGGTGTAGTCACCATGTCAATCATCTCGTAGGGCTTCGACAGGGGTTTTTCCAGTACGATCATCGAGAACGACGAGGTGCCTGCCGATACATTACCCGTGCGCTGCTTCACAGCGTTGGTGGCCACCATGCCAGTGCCTGCGTCACCTTCGGGAGGACATACGGGGATGCCTGCCTTCAGATGGCCAGACACGTCGAGGCGCTTGGCACCCTCCGGGGTGAGGAATCCGGCGTTCTCTCCTGCATTGAGGCTCTTGGGCAGTATGTCAAGGAGCTTCCAACTGAAGCCCTTGGGTGCTATCAGCTCGTCGAACTTGCGCACCATCTCGGCATCGTAGGTCTTCGTGGTGGGGTCTACAGGAATCATGCCAGAAGCATCGCCCACCCCGAGCACGAACTGCCCTGTCACCTGCCAGTGTACGTAGCCAGCCAATGTGGTAAGGAACTTGATGTCCTTCACGTGTTCCTCATTGTCGAGGATGGCCTCATAAAGATGTGAGATAGACCAGCGAAGGGGGATATTATAGTTGAACAGCTCCGATAGCTTGGCAGCGGCCTTGCCCGTGTTGGTGTTGCGCCATGTACGGAAGGGCACGAGAATCTGCTGCTGCTCGTTGAAGGCCATATAGCCGTGCATCATGGCCGAGAAACCAATGGCAGCGAGGGTCTCTATCTCGCAGTCATACTGCTTCAGTACATCCTTACGCAGCTCTGCATAGCAGTCCTGCAGTCCGTACCAAATGGCTTCGGTCGAATATGTCCACAGCCCGTCAACGAGCTGGTTTTCCCACTCGTGCGAACCCTGTGCGATGGGTTTGTTCTCCTGGTCAATTAAGACGGCCTTGATACGTGTGGAACCGAATTCGATTCCGAGAATGGCTTTTCCAGCCTCGATGGTTTGTTTTGCAGTCATTGTAATGTTAGATTTTTGGGTTTTGATTGCAAAGTTAGCTTATTTCTATCAAACAGCCAAAGAAAAGAGCGCGTTTTAACGCTTTTTTTCTTTGCAGCGATATCGCTTGCTGAGGGCAAACAATATAGATGCTATGGTCATACAATATAGATGCTATAGGCAAACAATATAGATGCTATGGGCAAACAATATAGATGCTATGGGCAAACGATATAGTTGCTATGGGCAAACGATATAGTTGCTCGGAGGACACAAGGGACGGCACAGAGAAAGGGTAATAAAGAACGACCGCGAATACAAGAGATTCGCGGTCGTTTATTATCCGTTGTCGGCAGAATTTTAGTTCAGGAGCTTCTTCACCTGCTCGTAAACGTTTTGTCCGGTGAAGCCAAGTTTCTCGTCGAGCACTTTGTAAGGAGCAGAGAAGCCGAAGCTCTCAAGACCCCATACACAGCCGTCGGCACCTACCAAGCCTTCAAGGTTGACGGGCAGACCTGCGGTGAGACCGAATTTCTTCTTACCTGCGGGCAGCACAGACTGCTGATATTCCTTTGGCTGAGAGCGGAACAGACCCTCAGAGGGAACGCTCACCACACGCGTCTTGATACCGTCGGCAGCCAGCAGCTTGGCACCAGCCTCCAGCGTAGACACTTCCGAGCCTGAAGCCAGCAGGATGACATCGTAGTCCTCGGCTGAGCCGGCAACGATATAGGCGCCCTTCGTGGCCTGCGTGTAGTCGTTGCCCTCGGGCAGCATCTCGATATTCTGACGAGAGAAGATGAGAGCCGTGGGGGTGTCGACATTCTCCATTGCCATGCGCCAGCAGACGGTGGTCTCCTCGGCATCGGCAGGACGAACGACCAATACTGAATTCTTGCCGTGGTGGTTCTTCAGTTTCTCCATCAGGCGAATCTGAGCTTCCTGCTCAACAGGCTCGTGGGTGGGACCGTCCTCGCCTACGCGGAAGGCATCGTGGGTCCAGATGAACTTCACAGGCAGTTCCATCAAGGCTGCCATACGCACAGCGGGCTTCATATAGTCAGAGAATACGAAGAACGTGCCGCAAGCGGGGATCACACCACCATGCAGTGCCATACCGATGCAGCAGCAAGCCATGGTCAGCTCAGCCACGCCAGCCTCGAAGAAAGCACCACTGAAATCACCACGAACGATGTCCTTGGTCTTCTTCAGGAAGCCGTTGGTATTATCGGAGTTCGACAGGTCGGCAGATGCGCAGATCATGTTGGGTACCTGCTCAGCCAACTGACCAAGCACAGCGGCAGAGGCACTGCGGGTAGCCGAGCCAGCCTTCTGCTCCACTTTCGTCCAGTCAATCACGGGAGCTTTGCCGCTGAACCACTCTTCCAACTGACGAGCCTTCTCAGGATTCTCCTTAGCCCACTGTGCCTTTGCAGCATAGCGCTCAGCCACAATCTTCTTCAGTTCCTCAGCACGTTTTGCATAAAGCTCTTGCACTTCAGGGAAGATCTGGAAGGGATTCTCAGGATCAGCACCGAGGTTCTTCATCGTGTTGATATAGGCATCGCCACCAAGGGGAGCACCGTGAGTGGCGCAGTTGCTCTCATAAGAACTACCATCAGCCTTGCGGGCACCCTTGCCCATGACGCAGTGACCAATGATGAGCGAAGGACGCTCCTTCTCAGCCTGTGCTTTGCGGATAGCCTCACGAATCTGATCGACGTCATTGCCATCGATTTTCTGCACATACCAGCCCCATGCCTCATACTTCTTGGCGGTGTCCTCGCAGGTAACGACCTCAGTCTTCGTAGAGAGCTGAATGTCGTTGGCATCGTAGAACATGATGAGGTTGTCGAGTCCGAGGTTGCCAGCAATGCGGCCTGCACCCTGAGAAATCTCCTCTTGCACGCCACCGTCGGAGATGTAGGCATAGATAGTCTGATTCATCACGTCGCCCAAACGAGCCTTCAGGAACTTGGCTGCAATGGCAGCACCCACAGCGAAGGTGTGACCTTGACCGAGGGGACCAGAGGTGTTCTCAATGCCGCGCTCAATCTCGCGCTCGGGGTGACCAGGTGTCACGCTGCCCCACTGACGCAGGTTCTTCAGGTCATCCAGCGTGTACTTACCGATGAGGGCCAGCTGGCTGTAGAGCATCGGAGCCATGTGGCCGGGGTCGAGGAAGAAGCGGTCACGACCTTCCCATGCGGGGTTCTCGGGATCGTAAACAAGGAATTCGCTGTAAAGGGTGTTAATGAAGTCGGCACCACCCATAGCACCACCGGGATGACCCGACTTTGCTTTCTCAACCATCGAAGCAGCAAGAATACGAATATTGTCTGCTGCACGATTCATCACTTTGTTGTCGTTCATAATAGTTTTAGAATTAAAAGAAAAAATGCTTACTTGGGGGCAAAGATACAAAGTTTTTGTGATTGCGGCAAATAATTCAGTATCAAATATTATTGTAAATGTACAAAAAATGCAGGAACGGTAGCTAATGGAAGAAAAAAGAATGTGTCCCAAAGTGTTTTAAATACACCTTGGGACACACGTATTTTATAAGTGAACAAAAAAGTAATGCTTAGAAGAACAGATAACGGTTGTCAGTAATGTCAGCCTTGAGGTAGAGTTCCTGAAGGAAATTGCTAACAGCCTGCATGGCCTGCTGGCGCAGACGGCTCTCCTCGCGTTTCTCGTCGAGCGTGACACCCTCGCGCTGCTTCTGGTCGAGCACCTGGAATACATAGGCACCTGCGTTACCCTTCACCACAGACTTGCTGAACGCACCACTCTCAGTAGCAGCAACGGCACCGCTCAGGGCTGGCTCGCTGGCACTGGTGGCCTGAACATAAACGGGGGCTGCGAAAGTAATCTGACGGACGGTATCGATGCGGGCACCTTTGCTCTGAGCATCGGCAATGCTCTTTACATCCTTCAGCTTCTCAGCCTGAAGGTCGAACTTCTTGTCGCGCATCACCTTAGAACGAAGCTCGTCCTTGAGACTTTCCCAGTCGCGATAGCCCTTCTCATGGATCTTGGTCATGGCAACCACCAGTAGGCAGTCGTTATTGCCGCACTCATAGAGGGGTGACACTTCGCCTTCCTTGGCATCGAAAATCCATTTCAGTGCCTCACGGGTGGCACGCAAATTAGCCACGTTGTGCTCGCTGTTTGTCAAATCGGTGCGATCCATCACGGTGAATCCAGCCTGGGCGGCATTCTTCTCAAGGCCGTCGACGGTCTGGTTCTCGCTCACAAACTGAGAAAATTTGTTATAGGCGTCGGAATAGGTCTGACGAGAGAAGTCGATGGTATGCTTAACGACAGCCAAATCGTACTTGGTCTTCACGTCGCGACGATCGGTCACCTGAATAATCAGCATACCCTGCGACATTTCAACACTTTTCATCTCGTTCTTGCCCAGCGTATTCAGTGCTGTAATCACGTTCTTCGAGTCAGCATCGAGAACGGTCTGTCCTTGATACATGGCAGAAGTCATGAACTGCTTGGTGGCAGTACGCTTGTTGTATTTCACAGCGAGTGTATCGAAGTCAACACCGCCACGAATAGCTGTCATGATACTGTCGGCAGTCTTGCGGGCTGCATCGATGTCTGAACCGCCCACAGAAATAATACGATACTCGATAGAGTCAGGCAACTCGACCTTCGAAATCAGCTTGATGACATTCAGCGTATTGTCAGAAGTGCTCTCGAACGGAGCAGTGGTCTGACCGACAGCCATTGAGTCGAGACGGTTGGCAATATCGTAGGGAAGAGCATCGCGAGTGACGGGCAGACCGAGGTAGGGCACCTGCGACTGAGCCTTGCGCACCACGGTAGCAGCATCCTCGCCGTTCTGCAACTTGGCAGCTGCATCCTGCATGGTAGCCATCAGCTCGGCACGGTCGCTTGCAGAAGCTGTGACACGATAAGAAACATACTTGATGTCGCGTGTCTCCACATACTGCTTATACATCTCTTTCTGCTCGTTGAACTTAGCCTTCAGGTCAGCATCGGAAACAGCCACATCGTTGTCGTTGATGGCTGAGTAAGGCATAGAAGCGAGGAGGATGTTGCTCTCGGTGTTCTGGTTGTTGAAAGAGGCTTTGGCCGAAACAGGGTTAGACAGCAGAGAACCTGACAACAGTGCCTGATACTTCGTAACGAGCATCTGCTGACGCAGCGACTTCTCGATGAACTGCCAATACTTATCGAACGTAGCGAACTGCTCAGCGGCCTGAGCAGCAATCTGAGGATTGGTATTGTTCATCTGCTGCTTGAGATTGTTGTAAATCATCGACACTTGGCTATAGTCGAACTGACGGGTCTGCTGGTTGAGGAAGTCAGGAAGCAGGGGCAACTGATAGAGCAGGTTGCTCTTGCCATCCTTCAACACGTTGGACAACTCCTCGTTTGTCACCGTCAAGCCCAGCTTTTCGGCTTCGTTTTCGATGAGCTTGAAGCGCAGCAGATTGTTCCAAACCTGCTCCTTCAACTGATTGAGTTCTTCTTCTGAAAGGTTGTCACGTCCCTGCATCTTCATCACTTCCTGATACTCGTCGATGAGTGACTGATAGTCCTGCACAGAGATTTTCTCACCTAAAATTTTAGCTACTTGCTGACGCTGCTCGTTCTGCGTAGCTTCGCAAGAACGAAACAACTCTTCAGCAATGAACGCGAAGAGGGCTAATGCGATGATACTCGCAAGAATGGGGCCCCAGCTTCTGATTTTTCCAATTGCTGCCATTGTTTTTTACTTGTATTTTTTTGTTTTTAATTTATAATTTCAAAATTCAGCCGACAAAATTACTAATTTTGCATGAATTATCAGCATATTTTCAAAAAAAATTGCTTCATTCCGTGACTTTTAGCCTTACCAACTCGATTTTCGTAGCGGTATTTTTAATGATTTTGAACTGATACTTGCCAATAACGACCACCTCGTTGAGTTTCGGGAAGCTCTGGTATTCGTGTAGAATCAAGCCGCCAACGGTCATGTATTCATCGCTTTCAGGCAGGTCGAGGTCGAACAGTTCGTTGACCTTCTCAATCTCCAGTCGCGCTGAAATCAGATAGTCGCCGTCTTCCAACTGCTTAGCCACATATTTCTTGGAGTCGTGCTCGTCTTCAATGTCGCCTAAGATTTCCTCGACGATGTCTTCGAGCGAAATAAGGCCACTGGTACCCCCGAACTCGTCGACGACAACACCTAATGACTTCTTCTGTGTGAGTAGCGTCTGCATCATCTTGCTGGCTGCCATCGTCTCAGGCACAAAGGTCATCATGCGCAGGTTCTTCGTCCAGTCTTCAGGATGGCGGAACATCTCAGAAGAGTGGATATATCCCACGATATGGTCAATGTCCTCGTGATAAACCACTATCTTTGAGTGACCGCTCTCAATGAATTTCTGCTTGAGTTGCTCGAGCGTACAGGTGTCTTCAACGGCATCTATTTCCGTGCGTGGAACCATGCAGTCGCGTACCTTCGTCTCACTGAATTCCAACGCATTCTGGAAAATACGCACCTCCTCCTCAATATCGTCTTCGTTGGTGGCATTGTCGATACTCGACTGCACCAGATAGTCTAGGTCTACCTTCGTGAACTCCTTGTCGTTGCTCTCCTTGTCGATTTTTACGCCCACAAGACGTAGCATGCCCTTGGCAAGAAGCGTGGCGAAGCGCGAAACCGGATAAAGCACGACATAGCAGACAAGTGCCAGGGGGGCGAAGAACGTCAGCATGCCGTTGGGATTGCTCTTAAAGATGGTCTTGGGCAAAAACTCGCCCGTAAACAGCACGACTAGCGTTGAGAGCAAGGTGTCAAGTGTCACGCGAAGACCGTCGTTGCTGATCTGACTGAAAAGCGTCGCATCGAATATCTTGGCGAACAGGATGCCATAGATGACCAGCGCGATATTATTGCCCACCAACATGGTCGACACGAAATTGTTCGGATGTTGGTAGAACAACGTAATGGCACGCTGGGAAAGACCGTTTTTCTCGCGATCCATCTCGGCCAGCAGCCTGTTACTTGACACGAAAGCAATCTCCATGCCCGAGAAAAAGGCGGAGAACACCATCGATATCAAAAGTCCAATAATCTCTGCTGTCATATTTTCAACTCTCAATTTTCAACTCTCAACTCTCAATTCTTCCCCGTGGCATGCTTCTGCAAGACAGGACGTTTAGATACGGGCATCGTGTCCACGCTAACCGTATCGGTTTTCGTCTCCTTCTCGCCATCCACGTCCTCAGCAACGAACGAGCCTTTCGAGTTGCTCACAAAATAGTGGTTCATACCTTCATCGCTGCGAAAGTAAGTGCCCTGGATAGTTCGCTCAGGCGTGATCAGCTTGGAGAATACGTTCGAATAGAACTCATGCTTGACACCGTCCCAATAGAGTTCCTCGCTGCGGAAAATTAGTCCGTTGATATTGCGCAGGTTTACACGTCCGCGAAGCTTCCACAAACGCTGCTGGTCGAAATACCAAGCGGTATCGGCCTGAATATATGCCTGGACGTGGAACTGCTCATCGAACTGTTCGAAGAAAATGCCCTTCATGAACTCCCATCGCGACGGCTGGCGGGTAGTGTTGACCTCCCAGCGCTCAGTAACGATGCGATACTTGATGACTCCTGAGTCACTGATGAGCGTGTTTACACCATACGAGGTCATCATCGAAACAGAATCCTCAGGATTGATGGCAGGTGCCGTATGTTCCTTTGCATTGCTGCAAGAGAAGAACAAGGACACCACGGAAGCAACGAGTGAGGTGGCGACAAGCGACGAAAGGCGGCACAGCGACGAACAGGCACGAACATGCCCACTGACACAAATGCAATGATGAATATCGGTCGTTTTCATAAGCCGCTACGTCTTTATTTGTTTAATGATTATCGTTTTACGCTGATCTCCTACCCTTTCGGCTGCTTAGTCAATCTTCCACTTCGAGAACCAACGCTCGTTGAATGTCAGTCCGATATTGATGCGGAAGGTGTTCTCAGTTATCATGTTCGTTGCCGAAGTATGTACCCACTGTGTACTCACGTTCAATACAGAACGGCTGTTATAGGCATTCTGCAGCGGCAAACCGAAGCCGAGACTCACGCTGAGTTCCTTGGGACCCTCCTTCCCATTAATATAATAATAAGGTGTAGCGTAGCCGGCACCGAACTTATAGTGTATGCGGTTCAGATACTGGCGGCTCAGCTCGCTGGGAACATAGTCGAGACCGACAGCCACCTGATAGCGGTCTTTCAGCAAATCGCTGCGCATCTCGTAGCGGTTTGTTGTTGGATTGTTGCCAGGGAAATCAAGCGAGCCCCATTTTTGGAGGGTGAAATCGGCATCGACAATCAACTTATTGTCGTGCGTCCAGGCAACGCCCACGCCATAGCTCATCGGAATGGACAAGCCATTCTTTAGTTCAAACTTGGTGGTATCGGCAGTGTTAACGTTGATAATCTCACAAGTGGGATTCGAACTCATTTTGTGACCAACACCTAATGTCAGACCAAACGTCAGCGCATCCTTGGGATTGAGCTGATAGTCATACTGCAAGCCGAAATTGGCTGAAATGCTGTTGGCAGAGGCAGAATAGCCTTTGAAAAGAGAGTTGATGCCAGAGGCAACCGCAAGTACGGAACGATCCATTGTGCCCCATAAGTAGCCCACGTTGACACCTATGGACAAGGGGGCGAGCACCTGCCAGCCAGCACCGATGAAAGCCTGACGAAAGCCGCCCTCACCATGATAGGTAGAGGTCTCTGTGCCAAAGGTAGAATTGATATAGGAATTTGTGGTGTACTGATAGCCAACAACCGAGATGGGGACTACGCCAAACGACATGCCAACATGGGGCATCAGCCGGAAGCTGCCTACAGCATAGTCGAAACCAGCACCATGCGCATTGATTTTTGCTGCACCTTCCTTGAAATGGGTGACCTGTCCCGTAAGACCGGCATCGAAAAGAAACGTCAGGGAATCGACGGCAGAATAAGAAGCAGGATTCTTCACATTAACCACATTGCCCTTACGAACACCCAGCGAAGCACCATTCATTCCCTTGGAAAAACCTTGCGAAAGGTCGGAAAGGACACCTATTCCGAACTGGCTATAAGGAGAGTTGGTTGTGTTCTGTGCCTGCGATGAAACAGCCATCACGAACGAAAGACAACCAAGTATCATAATCTTTTTCATGACTCGAATTTTGTAACAGCCTGCAAAATTATTAAAAAAAATCGAACTAAACGCACGGTAAGTGAAAAATATAGCGTAATTTTGCATCGTGAAACAATTAAAAAACAATTTTAGGATATTTTATTTCATCCTGTTATTGCTCTGCTGGAACTCATCTGCCAACGCCCAGCAGCCTGAAACAAGGATGGACAGCGTCGAAATAAGCCTCCTGACATGCTCTCCGCATGAGGAAGTTTATAGTCTCTATGGGCATACTGCCGTCAGGTATGTTGACAAGACAACAGGACAAGACCTTGTATTCAACTACGGCGTCTTCAACTATGCGGCTCCACACTTCGTCATGCGCTTCGTCTTCGGACTGACCGACTATGAGTTAGGCGTCACACCGATGCGCCCCTTCGTGAAGTACTACGAGCAATGGGGCAGCCAGATTATAGAGCAGGTGCTCAATCTGACCAATAAGGAGAAACTGCAGATTACGCAAGCACTGAGCAGGAACCTCCGCCCCGAAAACCGTATCTATCGCTATAATTTCTTCTACGACAACTGTAGCACACGTCCTCGCAACCTCATCGAGAACCATGTCGACGGTAGCGTCAGCTATGAACCCAGAACAAACTATAAGCGAAGCTTCCGCGAGATGATTCACGACAAGACGAACCATCATCCCTGGGCGAAGATGGGAAACGACATGCTGTTAGGATTCAATGCTGACTGGAACACGACTCAGCGCGAGCAGGAATTTCTGCCGGAAAACCTCATGTACGACTTCGAGCATGCCACCATTACCGAAGGAGGAGCATCGCGCCCCTTAGTTAAGGAGACGCGCATCGTTCTGCCCCAGGGAACGCAAATCGTCGAAGAAGATTTCCCGCTTTCGCCACTCGCCTGCTTCCTCATCCTGCTGGCTATCACCCTTGCACTGACCGCCTGGGAAATCAAAAAGAAGCAGAGCTTGGTGTGGCTCGATGCAGTGCTGATGCTGCCAATGGGCATAGCCGGACTTCTACTGACCGTAATGCTCTTCTCACAGCATCCAGCCACCAGTACTAACCTGCAGATACTGATTCTCAATCCAATACATCTGTTTTTCCTTCCCGCAGTTGTCATGCGAAAAAAGACATGCTACTGGAAGGTGGTGGCCTGCCTGCTCGTACTCTTCTTCGCAGGCGCTTTGCTACAAGACTATGCAGAAGGAATGGAAATATTGGCATTATGTTTGCTGACAAGATATTTGAGCCATATAAGAAAATGACAAACAAGCACCTCTACCTCACCTTGCTGGCCATCCTATCGTGCTATGCAGACGTACAAGCAGACAAGCGTTCAGAATCATCAACGCCCAGACTGGTCATCAACATTGCCATCGACCAGCTGAGGAATGACTATCTGGATGCTTTCGTACCCTTATATGGCGAGAATGGTTTCAAGAAACTGATGAGCGAAGGCATCGTCTACAACAATGCCTCCTACTCCTTTGCTTCGGTTGACCGTGCTTCGGCCATCGCAACTATCAGCACAGGAACTACACCTTATTATAATAATATAATAGGACAACGATGGCTCGATCGCAAGACACTGCGCCCCGTATGGTGCGTCGACGATGCAAAGTATCCAGGCATAAGAACGCAGGCGGCTTCGGCACCCACAAAACTGCTGACATCGACACTGACTGACGAGCTGAAAGTGGCAACAGGAGGCAAGGCTGTCGTGTATGCTATTGCCCCTTTCCGCGATGCTGCCATTCTGTCAGCAGGACACGCTGCGGACGGTGCCGTGTGGTTAGACGAGCAGAGCGGATACTGGTGTACCTCGCAATACTACACCAAATCAATGCCCCTCTGGCTCAATGCCTTCAACAACTTGGATGCACCAGCATCGAAAATAGCGTCTGCCGAATGGGTGCCTGCCAACGATTTGGTGGGTAACTTTAGTTACTTCATGCAACAAGGACTGCAAAAGCCCTTCAAGCACAAATTCACAGGCAACCGTCGCTATCAGGAGTATCAGGCAAGTGCCTTGGTGAACGCCGACTTGACCACACTCGCCCTGCAATGCATAGCCAGCACGGGAATGGGGGGCGACAAAGTGACCGACATGCTCTGCCTGACTTATTACGCAGGCAACTACGATCATCGGCCTGTATCGGAATGCCAGATAGAACTACAGGACACCTACGTGCGCCTGGATCAGGAAATAGCAAGGCTTATCGAGCAGGCAGAAAGCCGTATAGGTAAAGGCAATGTGCTGTTTGTCATCACCAGCACAGGCTATAGCGATACGGAATCTGCTGACTATGAGCATTATCGCATCCCAACGGGCACCTTCTATCTGAGTCGAGCAGTCAATCTGCTGAACATGTATTTAGGAGCTTTCTGGGGACAAGGAAAATACGTGGAGGCTTTCTTCCGCAATCAGATTTTCTTGAACCATCAGTTTTTGGAAACCAAGAAAATATCTATCACTGACGCCACCAATCGTGCGCAGGAGTTTCTCGCCATGATGTCAGGTGTCAGAAACACCTACACATCGCTACAGTTGCTTACAAGTAACAACGAGCATCTGAGCAAGATTCGCAATGGCTTCACGTCTGAGACCTGCGGTGACCTGATAATCGACATTGCACCTGGTTGGAAACTGCTGAATGAGGACACCCAGGAACAAGAATTAGTCAGGGCTTCGTTCATACCATTCCCCATCATCATCTATGGGGGAAGCCAAGAGGCACAACACGTCACAACACCCATCACTACTGAATGCATAGCCCCCACCATTTCGAAGGCTATCAGAATACGCGCGCCCAATGCCTGTTCGGCCAAGCCACTTTTCTGAGACGCATCATGCTAAAGTTAAGAACATTCACTCGCAAGTGACACATTTTTACTTGCAAGTGACACATCTTTACTCGCAAGTGCCTCACCTTCTACTTGCAAGTGCCACACATTCTATTCGCAAGTGAATCAGTTAAATAATGTAAGAAAAGTGGCTGTCTCATAAAAAATCATTAACTTTGCACAGATTTTACATTAATCATAGATAATAACAAAAGAATCACATAAAAAATGAACTTAAACAAACTTCTCAAATCAATCTTTGGCGATAAGTCGAAGCGTGACATGAAGCTCATTCAACCGTATGTCGATAAGGTGAATGCCATCTACCCGGAAATTCGCAAAATGAGCAACGATGAACTGCGCGAACGGGTACAGCAAATTCGTCGGCAAGTACAAGAATCGGCAAAGGCTGAGAAAGCAGAAATCGAAAAACTGAAGGCAACCATTGAACAGACACCGCTGGATGAGCGTGCTGGTATCTTTGCCAAGATAGACAAGATAGAGAAAGATGCACTCGAAGTCTACGAGAAAGCACTGAACGAGGTGATGGCCGAGGTCTTCGCCATCGTGAAGGACACTGCCCGACGTTTTGCAGAGAACGAGGAAACAGTGGTTACCGCCACTGATTTCGATCGCGAGCTGGCAGGAGACCCGCGTAAGGACTTCATTACCATCGATGGCGATAAAGCCATCTACCATAACCACTGGACAGCAGGCGGTAATGACCTGAAATGGGAAATGGTACACTATGATGTGCAACTCTTTGGCGGTACCGTTCTGCATCAAGGCAAGATTGCCGAAATGGCAACAGGTGAAGGTAAAACGCTCGTTGCTACTCTACCAGTATTCCTCAATGCACTGACAGGCAATGGTGTGCATGTGGTGACGGTCAACGACTATCTGGCCAAACGTGACTCAGAATGGATGGGACCGCTCTATATGTTCCACGGACTTTCAGTCGACTGCATCGACAAGCACCAGCCCAACTCGGAAGCACGCCGCAAGGCATATCAGGCAGACATCACATTTGGTACAAACAACGAGTTTGGCTTCGACTACCTGCGCGACAACATGGCTATCTCGCCTGCCGACCTCGTACAGCGTGCCCACAACTACGCCATCGTCGATGAGGTTGACTCTGTGTTAATCGACGATGCCCGCACCCCTCTTATCATCAGTGGTCCTGTCCCCAAGGGTGATGTGCAGATGTTCGAGGAATATCAGCCGCTGGTTGAGCGCCTTGTGGCCGTTCAGCGTCAGCTGGCTACTCAGTACCTGGCTGAAGCCAAGCAGAAAATTGGCGAAGCACAGAAGATGATAGCTGAAGGAGCCAACAAGAAGGATGCTGACAAGCTGTTCGAAGAAGGTTTCCTGGCACTCTATCGCTCGCACAAGGCTCTGCCAAAGAACAAACCGCTTATCAAGTATCTCTCAGAAGACGGCATCAAGTCGGGCATGCTAAAGACGGAAGAAATCTATATGGAGAACAACAACCGTCGTATGCCTGAAGCCGTGAAACCCCTGTATTTCGTGGTAGATGAGAAACTGAACTCTTGCGACCTGACAGATAAAGGTACTGCATGGCTCTCAGGCGAGGTGAACGACAACGATCTGTTTGTGCTGCCAGACATTGCCGGACAGCTGTCAAACCTCGAAGGCGACAAGACACTCACCGACGAGGCTCGCGTAGAGAAGAAAGACGAACTGCTGAACCACTATGCCATTCAGAGCGAGCGTGTTCACACACTGCAGCAGTTGCTCAAGGCCTACACTATGTTCAACAAGGACGACGAATACGTGGTCATTGACGGTGAAGTGAAGATTGTCGACGAGCAGACTGGACGTATCATGGAAGGCCGCCGCTGGAGCGACGGACTTCATCAGGCAGTCGAGGCCAAAGAGCACGTGAAGGTGGAAGCTGCCACGCAGACCTTCGCCACCATCACTCTGCAAAACTATTTCCGCATGTATCACAAGCTGGCTGGTATGACGGGTACTGCTTCTACAGAGGCCGGTGAGTTCTGGGACATCTACAAGCTCGACGTGGTTGAGATTCCGACGAACAAGCCCGTCATCCGCAACGATATGGATGACCGCGTATACAAGACGGCACGCGAGAAATACAAAGCCGTAATAGAAGAAGTGGTGAAGATGCGTAACGCAGGACGTCCCACGCTGATTGGTACCACCTCGGTCGAGATTTCTGAACTACTGTCACGCATGCTCGATATGTATGTCAATCCTGAGACAGGCAAGCGTGAGGGCATTCCCCATCAAGTGTTGAATGCCAAACTCCATCAGAAGGAGGCCGACATCGTGGCACTGGCAGGCCAGTCAACCAACGGATTAGGTGCCGTGACCATTGCTACGAACATGGCTGGTCGTGGTACTGATATCAAGTTGTCGCCTGAAGTTAAAGCTGCCGGCGGTCTGGCTATCATCGGTACTGAGCGTCACGAAAGCCGTCGCGTAGACCGCCAGTTGCGTGGTCGTGCAGGTCGTCAGGGTGACCCTGGCTCCTCTGTATTCTTCGTCTCACTCGAAGACAAACTGATGCGCCTTTTCGGTTCAGAGCGCATTGCTGTATGGATGGACCGCATGGGACTGAAAGAGGGTGAGATGATTGAGCACTCAATGATTTCAAAGAGTATCGAGCGTGCCCAGAAGAAGGTTGAAGA
>Ga0326511_10001685_pt1 | contig 18212 bp, 18 predicted proteins | sample 0_2496_0518_D_FD_203701 | JGI IMG/M metagenome (GOLD analysis project Ga0326511, IMG submission 203701) | Bovine rumen microbial communities from UC Davis, California, United States - 0_2496_0518 | ecosystem: Host-associated > Mammals > Digestive system > Stomach > Rumen | place: USA... | reverse complement strand
ATATCTTGATATTAGGTTTAAAGCAACGAGGTAGTCAAAACTTGTCTATACGTTATTTTAGAGATAAGTTTGGAGTAGATCCAGACAAGAAAGAACCCTGTCTTTACAACCAGGACTGGTATCTGAGCGAAGATTTTATAGACAGAACGCTGGATAATAAATGGTATCTCATTAAAAAGGAGGTTATAAGTGAATCAAGAGCCGTTGTGCCACAGCAAATGATACAGGAATGGAATTTACAATTTCCATCTGCAATTTTATGCTTATATACTTTCTTTTCATACTATTATGCTCGAAAAGATTTTTTGTGGTGGCACGATTTTGTCTGGTGTTCCGATACAGACCATAATGGCGATCGCATATATGTGGGGAAGTACCATGACGTGGATGGTGTAAATAAAAATGGATTTAGCATACACAGACACTTATCATTACGTCCGTGTTATGCCGCGATTGATATACGCTAATACATCCTTTGTCTTGATGATGAAAAGCCATAATAGTTCGTTGGTTTGGGGAGTTCTTGACAGTTTAGTTGTTTGCCTAAACTTATCAAACCCTTATACAGTATTACCTTGTATACTATTTACTCCACATATTGGTTTGAATTCTTCAATTATTTGCGTAATAACATCATTATATTTATATATAAGGACGAAAGGACGTATAAAATTTTCAAGAGATCTTTTGTTTCTCCTTTTTATCCTTATTAATACATATAATATATTTAATTGTTTACGTGAAGGCAATTTAGGCTTGGGGTTTGTCGCGCTTTTCTTTGCTTCTACAATTTTCTATTTGTTACTTTATAATATTTATCAGATAGCGAGAAAGCATTCGGACTTCTCTGAGGCACTAAATAGTGTTACAGCAGGTTATCGATTATTGTCATTCTATTCTCTCGGATTAGTACTTTTTATGCTAATCCTAATAGAATTGGTACATGTAAATCCTTTACAAAATGAAATAAGTGGTACGTTAGACATTTTAGAAGATAATTCTCTTCGTTCCAAATACTATTTCCCATATCATTTATCTCTTATAATGTATGGACAGGATTTGTTCAGACTTCCCTTTTTCCATGAGTTTGGAACCATATTAGGGCTGTTTCATGAGCCTCATACTATGACTTACTATATTGTTCCTTTCTTTTTTCTGATGTTCTTAACAGTCAAGAAGAAAAAATGGATTTTCATGTTAATTGCTGCTTTTGTAATTTACATGCTTGTTGCAGCATCAACAACTAATATAGTTTGTTTTCTAATGTGTTTGGGTGTTTTGCTCTGCTTAAAGTCACGAGTAGGAACAGTTGTTATTGCAGTTGCTGCTATTCTTATTATTCCATATATTATGGACAATCCTGTCTTTGAACTTGTGTTTGCAAAAATGGAATCAGGCTCCATGACTTATTCTTCAGATGTTCTTACGTATGCTTTGACACCCAAGACCCTATTGGGTTCTAATTTTTATGACCGCTCGTATCTGTATGAAGCTCATCCTAAGACAGATGTTGGCTATGTCATTTTCTTTTTAAATGTTGCTTTTGTGTCTCTTTTAACATTGAGAACAGTCAGACTATGCATTAAGGGAAAAGATTATCTTTATATAGGCCTTTTTGCCCTTTATTTTACGATGCATTCTGCCAAAGTGGCTCTTAATACGTATTCTTTAGAGATACTGATGATGGTAATTTTCGTAGTTTCCATTTCTTTGAAGGAATCTTCTCTGCTGATAGCGAATGAAAAATAGTTTTAGTCTTGTAGCTTTATTTAGGAACAAAGTACTGGTATATGCTATCAGCCGGTATTTGGTTTCTGGGGTTAGTTTTTTAACTTCATTGATACTAGCCGTAAAACTTGGTTCCTATTTTTTAGGGATTTGGGGGTTCATTCTTCTATTAAGAAGATATTTCCAGTTAATCAATTTCGGCATCCCGGATTCAACCACAGTCCTGTTAATCAAGTGTAAAGACAATAATACACTTTCTGCAGATTATATAAAAAGTTCAGTAGGATGGATACTATTATTAAGTGGTGTAATCATTCTGTTTGCAATCTCTCACAGCATATTCAATTATCCTTTTATTAGTCGTTATGGTTTAACATGGGAGTTTTATATAGTTTGTATAACGTCTTGTCTTACCCTTTTAAATGATTTATTTCAAAAGATTGCCAGGGTTAGAGGGAGAGTATTCGAATTAACATTTTATCAATCAATTATACAGATTCTGTCTTTTGCTATAGTGTTAATTTGTAATACTAATCTCATACCGTGTTTGGTGCTAGTATATTTACTAGGAAACATACTTTCAATGTACCTTTTTGTAAAAAATGGCAATTTCCCTTTTACGGGGAAATTTAGATTAGGTATTGCAAAAGAGATAATACGTAAAGGGATATACATATTTTTGTATAATTTCTTTTTTTATCTTGTGATGATGTTTACAAGAACAATTATTAGTTCCTCATATGAGATAGCCGATTTTGGTAACTTTACCTTTGCATATACGTTGGCAAATTCAATTATATTATTAGTTGATGCTGTTGCTGCTCTATTAATCCCTAAACTGTTAGACAAATACAATACAAACGATACCAATGCTATAAATCAAACAATCGCACAGATCAGGGTTAATTATATGCATGTCTCATATATCTTGTTATTTGTAATGCTCATTTTTTTCACTATTCTCCTTAAATTCTTCAAGGATTACAATATGTCCTTTTCGGTTGTTGTTTATACGTCCATGACTATTGCATTACAGTCACATTCTTTTGCATATACAACACTATTGCTTACAAAAAACAAGGAAAAAGAATTAGCATTATGCTCTATGGTTGCGGTATTCGCTAATGTTGCGCTAGTATCATTATATGCTTATTATTTCCATTTGCCCTATCAGTATTTAGTCCTTGCAACATGGGTTTCTTATGCAATACATGCCATACTCTGTATCTACTTTGCACGTAAGACAGTAAATGAAAGTGGAATTTCTGTCTGGGGCATAATTGCTGAGTGCTTCCCGTTGAGCATTTCTATGCCGACGTTGTGCCTTTTCTCTATTGCCTATACTGACCAAAGAATAATTATATTTCTGCCATTAGTTTTGTATATACTCTTAAACCAAAGTGTTTTTAAACATATTGCTTTATCTCTAAAGAAAATAATAGTCAATCCAAACATTGTAGATATAAAAAAATAGATTATGAGAGCTATTTATTCTTGTTGTATAGTAGACCCATTCTTGGATGTAGCATTAAAACTGCAAAAAGAGAACGGGATTGAACCTGTCTATTGGATAGGAGACATTCACACTCCCAATAATCCTTCCGAATTAGAATTAGTAAAAAGTAATTTCCCAAATGCAGTTATACAGGGATTCGTAGAGGCATGGAAAGGTATATTCCCAAATGAAATTGGAACAGAATTTTACCAGAGTTATTTAGGGATAGATCTTCTGAGAGATTTATCTTCAGAGGAGTTAATGGCACTTTCTATGATGGATAGGATAGATTATGACAGGGCAAGTTTTTGTTACATGGAACGTGAGCGCCATTATCTCCGACTTCTCAGATTTTGGGAATTTGTAATTCAGAAATATCACCCCGACATAGTAATTAGTGCTGTAAATCCTCACAGGGTTTTCGACTATGTGCTATACTTGCTGTGCAAGAAAAAAAATATTAAATTTATTTCTTTTCAATGGTCTCTGACAGAAGGACGTTTATATGCTTTAAACTATTTCTCTGACGTGAATGCTGTTGCAAATTTGATAGATAAAAAATATGCAGATTACCTTAAAGAGGATAATTCTTTAGACCAGTTACCGGAGGATATACAACAAAACTATTCAAAGGTATGTGGACATTACGATAAAGCCCGACCAAGGTATATGCTTCAACATGACAAGGACAATGTTAAAAGTAGTAATATGCTTTTCTTGTTCTGTCGTTTTATTAAAACGTATCATCCTTTTAGTAATTTCAGTAAAATTAAGAATGGCTTTTCAACTAATACTTACAAGAATGACAAATATAAGCTTGAAGATTCTCGCTTTTCATATTTTGAGTGGTTCAAAAAACGTAGGGAAACACTAAAATATAACAGAGAACTTTTCCATTATTACCAACAGAAAGCATCAGATGTTGATTTGTCACAGAAGTTTATAGTTTATTTTCTTCATTATCAACCAGAGGAGACAACAAGTCCTAATGGAGACATCTTTACAAACCAGATGTTATGTATTGAGACACTATTAAAAAATACTGATGAAGATGTGCTTGTTTATGTTAAAGAGCACCCGAATCAATTTATGTCTCATATGCAAGGACACACAAAAAGATTGAAGTCTTTTTATGATGATTTGGAAACGTTCAGACGTGTGCGTCTAGTGTCGCTTAATGTCGAGTCATTTTTACTGATAGACAAAGCAATAGCCGTGTCAACCGTTACAGGAACGGTCGGATGGGAGGCTGCGTGTAAAAGGAAACCGGTGATAATCTTTGGCGTAATTTGGTATGAAAGAATGAAAGGTGTATTAAGAGTCGTAGATGACGAATCCGCACGAAAGATACAGGAGTTTATAAGTCACTATGAATATTCAGAGAATAACATTTTAGCTTATCTTAGAGCATTTGCTGATTGTTCAATTCGGGCATATCATTATGATGGATATAAAGAAATTACAAAAATTTCTCACGATGAATCTGTTGAGAATCTGTATAAATCTATGTTACCTATAATTTCAAATAAAGATAAATGAAGAATCTGATTATAATTGGTGCTGGTGGTATGGGACGTACCATCTATAGCAATGCCTGTGAAAGTTTGGGTTTTGGAGTAGATTACATAGTCAAGGGTTTTATAGATGACAATCTTCACGCGTTGGACGGATTTCCTAATTACCCGCCGATAATAGATACAATTAGGAATTATACTCCCCAATGTGGTGATGTGTTTGTTTCCTCTATTGGTGGATCTTATCGTCGGAAATGTATAGAGGATATTATCAGTAGGGGCGGTACATTTATAAACCTTATTCATAAGACCTCTAGAATCTATGTAAATGCGAAATTAGGAAAAGGAAATTTTCTTGGTGCTTATACTGTTTTAGGCAATGATGCAGTGATAGGCGATTATAATATGATACAGGCTTATACAGTAATAGGCCATGATGCTAAATTGGGAAGTTGGAATCGCATTGATACGCATGTTACGTGTGTAGGTGGAATTGTTGTGGAAGATGCTGTTAACATACATACCTCAGCTGTTATTAATCATGGAGTAACAGTAGGAACGGGTTCCCATGTGGGTGCACTTAGTTTTGTGATTAGGAAAGTAAAACCAGGCACTACAGTTATGGGAAACCCTGCAAAGAAAATAGATTTTTAACTATAATAATAATTAAGTTTATGGAAATTAAAGAATTTATTCAAAATTTTGCAGATCAGTTTGATGATACTGATGCAAGTGAGTTCAATGCAGAGACAGTATTTCATGAGTTGGACGAGTATTCTTCACTGATAGCTTTGTCGATTATTGGCATGGTTGACGATGAGTATGGAGTGACCCTAACAGGGAATGAGATGAAATCGGCTGTGACGATAGAAGACCTTTTCAATATTGTAAAGTCAAAAGTAGGCTAATGAATTACAATCCATTTTCGTTAGAAGGGAAAACGGTTCTTATAACAGGTGCTGCGAGTGGCATTGGAAGAGTAACTTCCGTAGAGTGTACTAAACTTGGAGCCAAGGTTATTTTGACTGATGTTAATGAGAAAGGGCTAAAGGAAACTATGTCTATGTTGGAGGGTAAAGAACATTCTATGTATTGTATTGACCTTACCGACCAGACTCAAATTGACGAGATGATTGCATGTCTTCCACCCCTTGATGGGTTTGTTAGCAATGCAGGTGTTACCAAGCCGTCACCTGTCAAGTTTATAAAGAAAGCAGACCTTGAACGAGTCATGTCAATCAACACATTCGCTCCCATTTGCTTGACCCAAAGGCTAATAAAGCAGAAAAAACTTAAAGATGGAAGTTCTTTGGTATTTACCGTATCCATTGGCGGTGTTTACACAACGGCTCCTGGTAATGCTATGTATGGAGCTTCGAAAGGAGCACTTCAGGTTTTTGTGCGAAATGTGGCATTGGAACTCGCTCCCAAAATACGTTGCAACAGTGTTAATCCAGGAATGGTAAATACTGGCCTAGTAAAGAATGGTGCTTACTCCGATGAAGATAAACAGAAAGATATTGGTACATATCCTCTTAGACGATATGGTGAACCTCGAGATGTCGCGTTGGCAACTGTTTATTTGCTTTCTGACGCATCTTCATGGGTTACAGGACATTCGCTGATTATTGACGGAGGCAAAACTTTGTATTAAAATGGAATTACTAAGTAATAAAATCGCGATAGTAACAGGCGCTGGTCGAGGAATCGGTAGGGCTATTACAGAAGCCTTTGTTAAAGAAGGGGCAATTGTTTTTGCCGTGGATATACGTGAAGAAGACTTACACTGGGCTGATACAAACGAAAAGATACGTCCAATTGTGCTTGATATATGTGACTTCAGCGCAGTCAAGTCAATGGCTGTATTAGCGAAAAAGGAATTTGGTCATATTGATATTTTGGTTAACAATGCTGGTCTTATTTCTTATGAGATGATGAGCATGATAGACTATGATAAATTTCGTAAGATGTTAGATGTCAATGTGGTGGCTCTGATTAACCTAATGCAATTGATTGCTCGCATAATGACACGGCAGCAGTCTGGCACAATTATTAACATGGCAAGCATGGTTGGAGTTAAGGGTGCAGCAGGTCAGCTTTCCTATTCTGCTACAAAAGGTGCGGTGATTTCCGCTACAAAATCTGCAGCAAAAGAATTGGCAAGCAATCATATCAGGGTAAACGCTATAGCACCTGGAATGGTGGGTACGGAGCGTTTCAAAGCCGTTCTTCAAGAAAAGTTTAGCCAGAAAATTAATGATATTCCTTTCGGTAGACTGGCTAATCCAGATGATATTGCAAATGCAGCACTATATCTGGCTTCTGATATGTCTTCCTATGTGACAGGTCAAATACTGGGAGTAGATGGTGCAGCAATAATTTAAATTATACAATCATGGCATTATTTACAATTAAAAATGTTAGGATAAAGGGAGTCTCAGCAGTGGTTCCCGAAACAAAGGTGTCAACTTATGACTATGACTTTTTCAGTCATGATGATGCTGACACCTTTGTTAAGACGGTCGGAATAGAGAACCGTTATGTGGCAACAAAAGGAGAATGCGCGTCTGACTTATGTCATCTTGCTGCAGAGCGAATGATTCAAGAACTCGGATGGGAAAAAGAAAGTATTGGCATCCTTTCTTTCGAGTCTGTTACTGCTGATTATCGTACACCTCCCACATCTTGCATCCTTCAAGACCGTTTGGGGCTATCGACAGAGTGTATGACTTTTGATTTACCGATGGGATGTTGTGGTTTTCTCTATTCAGTTTGCGTGGTGGGCAAGATGATGCAGACTGGCGATGTCAGACGATCTTTGCTATTGATTGGTGATACGATTACCAGAATGTCTTCTCCTAAAGATAAAAGCCGCATTCCTCTTTTTGGTGATTGCGGTACAGCTGTTGCTTTAGAGTACGAAGACGGGGCAGAAGATATAGTGATTGATATGAATTCGTACGGGAAGGGCTATCAGGCCCTGATAACCCCACATAGCGGTTTTAGACATCAGGTAACTCCAAAATCCTTTGAATATGAAGATTTTGGTAACGGAGTGGTTCGTGCACCAGTTCATTCTCTCATACAAGGAATGGATGTTTTTGCATTTGCTATTACAAGGCCACCAAAGTCTATAAAGGCTTTGTTTGAGAAGCTTGGAATAGACAAAGAAAAAGATATAGACTATTTCCTGATTCATCAAGCTAATAAGATGATAATAGACAAGGTGGTCAAAAAATCAGGCTTGAATCCTGCTAAAACACCATCTAATATTCGGGAGTTCGCTAATCTTGGAGGGGCTTCTATACCAATGCTGATGGTCTCTGAGATTGCAGAAGAATTGAGGCAAAAAAAGCTCTATCTAATGGCTTCTGCATTTGGACTGGGACTTTCCTGGGGTACTATGCTTTTCCATACAGAGAATCTTGTAATACCACAATTGGGCGTTTACCATATTGACAAATAGATATGTTTCTAGATTTAGATAAAAAAGACAAAAACTCCATAGCAGTCATAGATGACAGTGGAAACTCCATAACGTATGGAGATATCTGTGATTTTTCCAAGGTGTTTGCCAGTTATTTGCCTAAGAGAACATTAATTTTTATTCTTTCAGAGAATAGGATAGGTTCACTGTTAGGATACACTTCTTCGCTTATCAACAGGATAGTACCTTTAATATTGAGTTCAAAAACCGAAAAAGGGTTATATCGGAATCTACGAGATATCTACAAACCAGAATACATGTGGGTTCCTAACGAAATGGTTGATGACTTAAATTATGAGAAAATTTTCTCTGACTTTGGATATAGCTTAGTTAAGACGGGCTATTCCCAAAAAGCGATGTATGATGAATTATCATTACTGCTACCCACATCTGGTTCTACAGGCAGTCCCAAACTCGTTCGGCATTCATATCGAAATATTGAAGCTAATGCATACAACGTTCTGAGGATGTTTAACCTTACTTCATCGGAAAAAGCCATGGCAGTTCTTCCAATGCACTACACAATGGGACTTTCTGTTATCGCTTCTCATTTGCTAGCGGGGGCTACTGTACTCCTTTCAGGACGCTCACTACTTGACAAAGGCTTTTGGGAGATGCTAAAAGAAGCAACAAGCTTTACCGGCGTTCCTTACAGTTATGATATATTAATGAAAATGCGCTTTACACGCATGGATTTACCCAATCTGAAAATCATCACTCAGGGTGGTGGAAAGTTAACCCCAGAGATGTTTCAAGCCTTGGCATCATACGCTCACGACAATGGCAAGAGTTTTATCCCCACCTACGGCCAGTCAGAATGTACAGCTCGTATGGCATATTTACCAGCAGAACTGGCTTTGTCTAAGACGTGCAGTATTGGTGTGGCGGAGCCTGGTGGCCAATTGTCAATAATCGATAACGATGGCAATGAAACATTTACAGGTGAGGCACAAGGCGAAATGGTATATCGTGGTGAGAATGTCACCCTTGGTTATGCAACATGTTTGGACGATCTGTTAAAGGGGGATGAAAATCATGGAGTAATGCACACAGGTGACTTGGCAAGACGAGATGCCGATGGTTGCTACTATATCATTGGGAGGTTGAAACGTTTCTTGAAAATTTTTGGACTTAGAATTGGACTCGACGAAATTGAAGGACTCGTGAAGTCAGAATTTGACGTAGATTGTTACTGTAAAGGAAATGACGAGAAATTACAAGTTTTAATAACAAGGGGTGATCTTGTAAATGAAATAGTTTCCTTTATCGAAGGAAAGACCCACCTTTTCCATAAGAACATTGAAACTATAGTTGTAGATGAAATCTTGAGGAATGAGGCAGGAAAGGTTATTAATCAATAATTATTATAGTATGACAAATTTAGAAAAATTGAACAACATTTTTGTAGAAGTATTCGCTATTGATGCAACTGTATTAGGTGATGGTTTTGACAAAACCAGCGTTGATTCGTGGGATAGCATTCATCAGCTTAGCCTGACAAGTGCTTTAGAAGATGAGTTTGACATTATGATGGATGCAGAAGACATCCTTGCATGTACATCTTATTCAAATGTAAAAAGCATCCTAACCAAAATGGGTGTCTTAGAAATATGTTAGTTAAAAAAATAAAAGATATGTCAATTTTTAAAGATAAAACCCTGTTGATTACAGGTGGTACCGGTAGTTTTGGAAATGCTGTGCTTAATCGTTTTCTGAGAACAGATATTGGGGAGATTCGCATCTTCTCGCGTGATGAAAAGAAACAGGACGATATGCGTCACGACTTCCAGGCAAGGATGCCGGAAGTGGCGAACAAGGTGAAGTTCTATATCGGGGACGTGAGGAATCGCTCGAACCTGAAGTATGCGATGAAAGGTGTGGACTATGTGTTCCATGCCGCTGCGCTGAAGCAGGTGCCGAGTTGTGAGTTTTTCCCGATGGAGGCAGTGAAGACGAATGTTATTGGTACGGACAATACGTTGGATGCCGCTATTGATGCAGGTGTGAAGTGCGTGATTTGTCTCTCGACAGACAAGGCGGCTTATCCTATCAATGCGATGGGTATCACCAAGGCCATCGAGGAGAAGATTGCTGTGGCTAAGTCACGTAACAGCGGCAATACGAAGATTTGCTGTACTCGCTATGGTAATGTGATGTGTAGTCGTGGAAGTGTGATACCTCTGTGGATTGAGCAGATTCGCAAGGGTAATCCGATTACTCTGACAGAACCGAAGATGACACGATTCATCATGTCATTAGAAGAGGCAGTTGACCTTGTATTGTTTGCTTTTGAGCATGGAGAGAATGGTGACATCTTAGTGCAGAAGGCTCCGGCTTGTACGATTCAGACTCAGGCAGAGGCTGTATGTGAATTGTTTGGTGGAAAGAAGGAGGACATCAAGGTGATTGGTATCCGTCATGGTGAGAAGATGTATGAGACGCTGCTCACTAAGGAGGAGTGTGCCAAGGCTGAGGATATGGGTAACTTCTATCGGGTGCCGGCTGACAACCGTGACTTGAACTATGACAAGTATTTCAAAGAAGGGGACACCAAGCGTGTGACTATTGAAGAGTTTAACTCGGATAATACCAAGCGTCTGAATCTTCAGGAGACAATTGATAAGATTGCGTCTTTGGAATACATTCAGAATGAGTTGAATGGTATCCCGAATATCGTGAAGTAATTATTATTCATTCATTTCTCTGGCGCAGAGAAACGAATCAAAGAGACATCCACCCTATCCAAACCTTCCCCTATATGGGAAGGCTTAACCGCTCCGTCTGTCGCTCTTACATTAAGGTAAGCTCGACCCATCAAAGGGTCGGCTTGGATTTTTTATCGGCTGGCGCAGTAAAGGGTGGGTATAATTACAAAGAAATATGAATATACTTGTTACTGGGGCAAAGGGTTTTGTAGGTAGAAATCTTTGTGCTAATCTGCGGAATATACAGGAGGGGAAAGACCGAACAAGGCCTGACCTGAAGGTTGACGAGGTGTATGAGTATGACATTGACACTGATCCGAAAATGCTGGATGAGTGGTGTCGGAAATGTGACTTCGTGTTTAACTTGGCAGGAGTGAACAGACCGAAGGAAACTTCTGAGTTTATGGAAGGGAACTTCGGGTTTGCGAGTACACTGCTTGATACACTCAAGAAACACAATAATACTTGCCCAGTGATGCTATCCAGTAGTCAGCAGGCTTCGCTGACTGGACGATTCGGAAATAGTGAGTACGGACGCTCGAAGAAGGCTGGCGAGGACTTGTTCCTGAAATACCAGGAGGAAATGGGAGCGAAGGTACTGATATACCGGTTCCCGAATTTGTTTGGTAAGTGGTGCAGACCTAACTATAATTCTGTTGTGGCTACGTTCTGCAATAACATTGCTAATGACCTGCCTATTCAGGTGAATGACCCGAATGTGGAACTGGAGTTACTGTACATCGATGACTTGGTACACGAGATGCTGAACTGTATGGAGGGTAAGGAGCATCGATGTGAGTTTGATGGGTTAGATGTAATTCCTGCCCCCTATCCCCCTAAAGGGGAGAATGCGGGAGGGATTGAACGCTCCTCTTTAGGGGGCTCGGGGGCTTATTGTTACTGCCCTGTGACGCATAAGGCAACTCTTGGACGAATTGTAGAATTGCTCCATAAATTTGCAGAGCAGCCTAAGACTCTGATGATACCTGAGATACCTTCTAATTCGTTTGAGAAGAAACTCTACTCGACGTACTTGAGCTATCTGCCAAAGGAGAAGGTGGCATTCCCCTTGAGGATGAATGTGGATGAGAGGGGGAGCTTCACTGAATTGGTGCATACGTTGAACTGTGGTCAGGTGTCAATTAACATATCGAAGCCTGGTGTCACGAAGGGACAACACTGACATAACACCAAGTTCGAGCTGTTTATTGTTGTGAAAGGTCATGGATTGATACGGCAACGCAACCTCAACGACCCTGAAGGAATTATTTTGGAATGGGAAGTAAGCGGTGACAAGATAGAGGCTGTTCACATGTTGCCTGGATATACTCATAATATCATCAATCTCTCCAATAACGAAGATCTCGTAACAGTTATGTACTGTAATGAGTCGTTTAATCCAAATAGACCAGACACTTTCTTTGAACCTGTTATGTAACACAAATTACATTAATTGTACGAATATTTTTATCATGAATTAGAGATATGGCAAGTTTTAAGAATAATGGAAAGCTGAAGCTACTGATTATCGTGGGTACTCGCCCAGAGATAATCCGTTTGGCAGCGGTGATTAATAAGTGCAGGCAATATTTTGACTGTCTTTTGGCACATACGGGACAGAACTATGACTATAATCTGAATGGGGTGTTCTTCAAGGACTTGAAGTTGGCAGACCCTGACATTTATATGGAGGCAGTAGGTGATGACCTTGGTGCCACGATGGGGAATATCATCGACAAGAGCTATAAGGTGATGGTAGAGACGAAACCGGATGCTGTATTGGTGTTGGGTGATACCAACTCGTGCCTGAGTGTCATTGGTGCCAAGCGTCTTCATATTCCCATCTTCCACATGGAAGCTGGTAACAGGTGTAAGGACGAGTGTCTGCCTGAAGAGACGAACCGCCGCATCGTGGATATTATTAGCGATGTGAATATGGCGTATTCAGAGCATGCCCGTCGCTATTTGGCTGACTGTGGACTGCCCAAGGAACGTACCTACGTGACAGGTTCGCCTATGGCAGAGGTGCTGCATCAAAACTTGGCAGAGATTAAGGCATCGGATATTCACAAGCGCCTGGGTTTAGAGAAGGGTAAGTATATTCTGCTGTCAGCCCATCGTGAAGAGAATATCGACACCGAGAAGAACTTCCTGTCGCTATTTACTGCTATCAATAAAATAGCAGAGAAGTACGATATGCCGATTCTCTACAGCTGTCATCCTCGCAGTCGCAAGCGTCTGGAACAGTCAGGCTTTGTTCTTGATAAGCGTGTGATTCAGCATGAGCCACTTGGATTCCACGACTATAACTGTCTTCAGATGAATGCTTTTGCAGTGGTATCTGATTCTGGCACCCTGCCTGAAGAGAGTTCTTTCTTCACTTCGGTTGGGCATCCTTTCCCTGCAATTTGTATCCGTACCTCGACGGAACGTCCAGAGGCCATCGACAAGGCTTGCTTTATCATTGCAGGTATAGATGAACAGTCATTGCTACAGGCAGTAGACACTGCTGTGTCTTTGAACAAGAATGGTGACTTCGGCATCCCCGTTCCTGATTATATCGAGGAAAATGTTTCTATCAAGGTAGTGAAAATCATCCAGAGCTATGTTGGAATTGTGAATAAAATGGTTTGGAGAAAATGAATATTATATTTCTAACATTAGTACGGATAGCCAATATTGAAGATAAAGGCATATATACAGATTTGATGAGGAAATTTCGTGATTCAGGACATCATGTATATATAATATCCCCTGTTGAGCGTAGATTAGGATTGAAAACAGGTGTTGTTCATGAAGTAGGTGTTGATATTTTGAATGTGCGAACATTTAATGTCCAAAAAACAAGCGCTATAGAAAAAGGACTTGGTACATTACTAATAGAGTGGCAATTCAAAAGAGCCATTAAAAAATTTTTCAAAGGTACTGAGTTCGATCTTATTCTATATTCGACTCCTCCCATTACGTTTTCTAGTGTAGTAAGGTGTCTGAAGCGGAATAATTCTCGAGCAATATCCTATTTGCTTCTTAAAGATATTTTCCCTCAGAATGCAGTTGACTTAGGAATGTTTTCAAAACGGTCTTTTATCTACAGGTATTTCCGATATAAGGAGAAAGAACTATATAGAAATTCAGACTATATTGGTTGTATGAGTCCTGCAAATGTGGATTTTTTACTGAAGCATAATCCTGGAATCCATGACGACAGGGTAGAGGTTGCGCCAAATAGCATAGAATTAAATGATATTAGGCTCCAGGCAGATGAGGAAAAGAGCGAGTACAATTATATTAGAAAAAAATATAATCTGCCTACGGATAGATTGATTTTTATCTATGGGGGAAATCTTGGGAAACCTCAGGGAATTGATTTTCTAATAAAGTGTTTGGATGCAGTTAAGGGAAGGATGGATTGTCACTTTGTTGTAGTTGGAAATGGTACAGAATATCAGAAACTTGAAGAATGGTATCAATCGAACCATGATAAATCTCATATGATAAATGTGACTATAAGAAAAGGATTACCTAAAGAAGATTATGATTTGTTAGTAAGGCACTGTGATGTTGGCTTGATTTTCCTTGATCATCGGTTTTCTATTCCAAATTATCCATCACGGTTACTTTCTTATCTAAAGAATAAAAAGCCCGTAATTTGTGCTACAGACCCGAATACAGATATAGGGAGAATAGCGGAAGATAATGGATATGGCATGTGCTGCGAAAGTATAAACCCAGAAGATTTTGTAGCATTGGTTAACAGAATGATACGATCTAACATAAAGGACATGGGTAATTGTGGATATGAGTTTATGAAACAGAACTATCTGGTGGAACATACATATGATGTTATTTTAAAACATTTCCACAAATTATGAGAAAAGTAGTTAATACAAAAATAGTTATCGCTTGGATATTGCCGATTTTGTGCATTTGTAATGGGCATGGCATGTCAAACAAAAAAATAATAGACCTTTTATTAAGTGAACCAGACAAGGAGTTGGATGTTTTGTCTTGTGAAAAAGATTGGGAGTGGCAGTTTGATTATGCAACCATTCTTGAGATTGACGATAAATACGTGATGTATTACAGAGCTGTTAATTTTAAGAGGTTTCCATACCAAACTTACTGTAGGGTGACGTCATTAGATGGTATTCATTGGGAAAGGGAGAATGTCTGTAAATTCAACTACGAAGGCTCAACGGACAACAACATTATAACTGATAGGATAGATGGCGTTTCGGTTGCGTATGTCGATGGCATATATTGGCTTATAGCAGACAGGAGATGGGATGAGAACAATAAGTTGGTTAGAGGGATGCTCATGTTTAAGAGTACAGATGGTGTTAACTTTGAGCAATATGATAATTTCAAGGTTCCGTATTATTGTGATTCACAAAATGAAATCCTGTGGGATAAGACATCAAAGACCTTTAAAATATATTTGCGGAGCTGGTATAAATGTCAGAATCCTATGATAGATTATCATCATACACATAAATGCTATCGGTCTGTTTCATTATTGGAAATTCCGAATTTAGATTATACGATGCCATTAAACCCTTCCGCTTTTTACCTGACGGGAAAAACTGAGCCACCATCTATATGTGAAGAACTGTCTGTAGTATTGCAAAACATGTCTTTATCAGAAGATTTTGATATTTATTGTGCATACGTAAATAAATATAGGAAAAGTTTATATATAGCATACCCGATAAATTATTATCATACCGATGACAAAAGTAGGGGTGGAAAACTCGACAATGATGGATATGGGACTATTGGCTTTTGGACGAGTAAAGATGGACGCGTTTTTAAAGAAGTAAAAAGAGATTATATTACAAATGGGAATAAATGGATAGAAAGTTGTGTAGGGCATGTTGAAACAAAAGATATGTTTATACATTATTATATTCCCTTTAACAATACTCACGAGGAAAGGGCATTGAAAAATACAATTAGAGCCAGGATTCACTATAAAAACAAGAAATGGAAAAACAGATAATAGCGATATGCAATGATATACTCTTTCAAAACAATGACATTAGCTGTAAGTTAATGGAAGATTGGGACGAGAAAGAATGGGAATTTGCTCATACATTCACGGCTCAACAGGGATTGCTAACTATACTTGCGTCGCAATTTCAAAAGATTCGAGTTAATAGCCCTGATGTCAAAAACGTGATTCTATCATGGTTTGGGGAAGCTGAAACAGCAAAACAGCTTTACTATACTCGGAAAGGGGTTATGAAAGAGTTGGCAGAAATCTTACAGCGGGAAGGGATTGATATTTTATTTATGAAAGGAGCTACTTTGGCGCAATTGTATCCAAAACAAGACTGGAGGATGTTTAGTGACATTGATTATTATCTATATGGTAAATCCGAATCGGGAATCTCCATATTGGAACGATATGGGGTAAGAACGATTGAATATGAACATCATCATACCCAGGCATCGTTCAAAGGAGTTCTAATAGAAAACCACTATGACTTTTTTGACTGTGAAAATCATCAGTGTAATCATGTCTTAGACACTGCCATGAAAGAGCTAGCTGAGACGGAAGGGAAAAGTAATAGGTTTTTGTTTGATGGTTCCAATATTCACAATGCATATTGCATGACACCCACAATGAATGCTATTTTTCTGATGCGCCATATGTCTGCCCATTTCGTAGCGGAAACAATACCGCTGCGCATGCTTTATGATTGGAGTCTTTTTCTAAAGAATTATTCTATAAGTGTTAACTGGGATACAGTTCTAAGTCTGTATGAAAAATCAGGAATGTTAACTTTTGCAGAATTAGTACAATACATTATCACTGAAAAGATGAATATCCGAATAGAAGGGTGTCCTGTTAATAAGAATAGTCATGATATTGCAGATGAGGTTTGGGAGAGTTTATTCTTGACTCCAGCCATTAATCCATATAAAAAATACAGTTTAAGATATAATATTTATGAAACAAAAACTTTCATTAAGAATCGTTGGAAACATAAAATAGTTTATCCAAACGAATCATATTTGATGTTGTTCCTTTCTTATGTGTGGTTAAGGACTAAAAGAAAACTTGGGATTCTCAGTCATGGTGCCCATGAATAGATATAAGTAAAAATAGAGAGACATGTATAAGAATTTCTTTAAGCGTTTTTTGGATTTTTGGATTTCCTTCATTGTATTGGTCTGTATATCTCCATTACTTCTCGTTGTGACCATTTGGCTACATTTTGCTAATAAGGGTGCTGGCGCATTTTTTTTCCAAGAACGGCCAGGTATGGGTGGAAAGATTTTTAAGGTAATAAAGTATAAGACCATGACTGATGAAAGGGATGTTGAAGGCAATTTCTTGCCAGATAGTCAACGTTTAACAAAGGTTGGGAAATTTGTGCGTTCAACAAGTATAGATGAACTTCCGCAATTGATTAATGTGCTGAAAGGAGATATGGCTTTAATCGGTCCTCGGCCATTACTCGTGCAATACCTCCCTCTTTATTCTCCAGAGCAGGCACGTCGTCATGAAGTACGACCGGGAATAAGTGGATGGGCACAGTGTCATGGACGAAATGCTATTTCATGGAAACAGAAATTCGAGTTGGACGTATGGTATGTTGATCATTGCACCCTATGGACAGATTTGCAGGTGGTTTGGATTACAATTATTAAAGTAATAAAACGTGCTGACATCTCTGAAGAAGGTCAGGCAACAGTAGAGGCTTTTAATGGTCACAACTGATATAAAATGCTTGAAAGAAAGATTTTTTCAGAGAAGAGTCCACCTGTAAAAGTGTTTGTAAAGATTTTACCTTTCTTTTTGCCACATTAGTAACTCTGTACTGATTAAAAAATGTAGAGATATGACTAACACTAAATCAGATTATAACGGCATTTGGAAGCAAAACGTAAGCGCCTCTGAAAGTGCTCTTAAAAAACACCACATTTGCGAGTGGACTCAGAGAATATTATGAATGTTGTGGTGTTCATTCCCGTTGGTCTTTTATTGGGCTGTGCCTTCAATGGCATGATGGAAAACACTCCTGATAGGTTGTAGTATCTCTATTACGGTAGAGACACTACAGTTCTGGTTTATGAAAGGCTTCTCGGAGGTGGATGACGTGATGCATAATACGGTGGGGTGCCTGATGGGGTGGTGCCTGGTTCTTGGGTAAGCAGTCATTCAGGTCTGGCCGTGACATTTTGAAATTCCGTTGAATCGTTGTACCTTTGAGCCAAAAAACTTATGAATATGGCTCAAGAAACACGAAATGTCGATTATGAATCGATGGTAGAGA
>Ga0326511_10001684_pt1 | contig 18217 bp, 5 predicted proteins | sample 0_2496_0518_D_FD_203701 | JGI IMG/M metagenome (GOLD analysis project Ga0326511, IMG submission 203701) | Bovine rumen microbial communities from UC Davis, California, United States - 0_2496_0518 | ecosystem: Host-associated > Mammals > Digestive system > Stomach > Rumen | place: USA: California... | reverse complement strand
TCGGATTCGAAACATATCTCCGGGTAATACCCAATCTGCTTTTGGACGATAATGATCATCTTCATTTTTCCCACATACCAAAATGGGTTCCTTTTTTAATAAATCAGATTCATCTGGTTTTCCCCATTTTGCATTCCAGCAACGATGTACCGTGCAGTCACAACAAACATGTCCATCGAATAATTTATTATCCGACAGCCAGTTTAATCCCCATGGGGAAATATTTACGTGAACACCATGATTGTATTGCTTGTCTTTTAACTTCAATCCCCATAATCCTTTGCCAGAAATATACAATCCATCACATCTGACGGATAATTCATTGTCTTTCTTGATCTCGTCAAGTTTCACTTGTAGTTTTGAGATAGACAATCCATCGCCAACATATAACTCAACTGTCGCCATGTATGTTCACCTCCATTATGCTGATACCCATTCATCTTGGAATTTACGTGATGTATCATCACCGATATATCGAATGGCGAATTTCACGTTATTATCCATATAATCTTTCAATGTATCCGTGATAATTTCATCAATTTCTGTTTTGTCTGAATTTGGTGAAATACCAGAAATTTCAAGAGTGGAGAATAGATTAGAACGTGCTTTGATGTAAGAATCATTTTCATTGTTCAGATTATTGATTCGGGTATATAAGTTATTGATATTCGCTCCATTAAAGAAATCCAAACCATAAATATCAATGGCATTGATTGCATTACCAACACCTCGATATCCAACATAACCAAACATCCACATTTTGTTATCCGTAACAATAATATCTCCTGTTTGTAATTCACCAAGTTTCAATTTCTTATCATCGGTCATTGTTGTTGCATTTTCTTTATATGAAAAATGGGTAGCTCCATCTACAATGCGTGCTGCATTGGATAAGATATTCGCCGTTGTGAATGTGGATGGACCACCAACATTGAATCCCATTTTCATAAACATCAATCCAAAGAAACCACTTGTATCTTTTCGATATTTATAAGAATTGGAAGAGCCATTTGCTTGTTTTAATTTTACTTCGATTTGATTATCGGTTGCTTGTTGTGTATCGCTTGCATATTGGTCTGAGAATGTCTTTGTATTGGTGATATAAGTTTCCCATTGTCCAATCTCAATCAATCCTTGACGAATTGCTTTTGCAATATTCAAGAATGCATTTAATAAGAATTTCTGAGAACCACTGAGATCATCACCACTGAACAATGCCAATTGATCTTCGAGATAGTCATGTTCCCAAACTTCATCACCATAATTGGTTGGTGTGTCAGTTCCATCACCGATATAATCACCAATTGGTTTGTTCCGATGTAATTTGGAATATTCCTCCAGACATTTTGGAATATCCCATGTTTCTTTTATATTATTTCCAGTTGGTGTGTTGCTTGCTAATTCTGCAATTAACATAGTTAATGAGACACTACTTGCAACATATTCGCTGGAATAAGAACTGCTTGTCACATCTGTTGTATCACGTTGCGCTTGCAAGTGACAATATAATTCTTCCAATGCATCATAATCTTGTTCTAATTTTGACAATACCTCGTGATCTAATGAATCCGAAAAGCTTTGATAAGTTGCACTATTCACAGAGAAATGATCAGATGGCTTGATGGTGTGTTCTACAATTGTTGATTCACCACTCTCTTCGGAAGCGGGTTCGATGGTATGATATGTGATAACATGATTCATGAAAATAGATAATCGATTAATGGTTAATTCATTTAATATAATATTTCGAATATCTTCGGTATCGATACGAAGTCGAAGTCCATATCCGAGATGTATGTTATTCACAGAACGGATTCGATGTTGTGCAATTGTAGATGGATTCATTCGATAATTAATTACCGTGTCATCCTTTCGATGTGCATCGATTAATGCAATGGCTTGTAAATTTCCTGCGCCAGAGCTGACATCTTGTAATGTTTCTGGGTCATATGTCACACGATTGGAATTATCAAACATGAGTCCATTTCCAAGACGAACACTTACCTTTCCTTCCATATTAAACTCTTCACCATGTTCTGGTACTGCTGTTGGCATGATTTCCAAACCTTTACCAACATTCACCATGAGTCCACCGGACATAGGTAAATTAAATGGTGATGTGATTTTTGCATCTTTCAATAATCGTTCACGATCGGCTGTTTCATCTAATCCCAAATCAGACCATGTCAATTCTCCATGTTTATTTGCATCCCATGCATCAATTACTTTTAATCCAGAAATGGGAATGAAATCAGTAATCGCAGCATCATCATTTTCAAATTCATATTTCCATTTCGTAAGATTGATTCCAATGAATGTTGGTTTATTCAGATAACCTTCATGGGAATTTAATTGTTCTTGATCCAAATGATATGGGGTATTTGCAAACCAGTTATCGATTCTAGAGGATGATAGTTCTGTTGATGCATTCTTTAATTCTGGTTTTAAACCATATTCATCATAGGAGTATGTCATTAATGATGCATCTGTTGGAATAAATAACCCACCTTGTCTGTCATTTGTAGTTGTGTAAATTGTATGAATTCCTTCTGGTGTAAACTTCCAATTCATCTGTGAAGATGGTATGGATCTATTATAATTCCCATCCTCAGATACATTTTCAATGTCATATTGTGTTGGTTTTGATAAAGCTTGAATACCGGATGTATCACCGATTGTTTCCACTCTCATAATACTATCATTGGCATGTTTGATTGTATTTGGTGTCTTGTACACGGAATCTGTTGTTAAGCCCCATGATGCAGCTTGTTTTGCAGCAACAAGTTCCAAACTCCAATTACCTGTATCGCCAGAATAATACATGGTTCCAACCAATGTATTATGATGGATTAATTCTGGAGTGATCGATAAAGCATTCGCATTTTCAATTTGATCGAGATCATTTGCACTATTTGTGATAATGACAAATGCACGAGTTTTACCATTCTTCAATGAGTCAAAACCTGTTTTACTTTCAATACCATTATAATTTAATTTAAACAAAGGACTTTTGGTTGTTTTATTAATCACCTTTCGATCATTAATTGTAATCTCAATATTTGGAATTTTGTCATCTTCATAATGATCATCTGTCAACAATAACCCATCCAACGCAGCATATCCGGAATCATTGATCACTGTATAGTCATAGATGGAATTAAACATGTATATCAAATGTCCAGATTCATTCCAATCCACATATAATCCATCTTCGCCCTTCTTTAAAATATTATCTGATATAGAAGATAAGCTGACTTGCAATTCCCCAGTTTGATATACAAGACTTTCATCCGTTCTACCAATTGTGTTGATGGCCTTCCTGTGAGAACTTTGTATATACAACATATTGTCGTCTTTATTATATTTCAAATAACCAATCATACCACGAAATTCTTTGTTTTGATCATATGATTGTATATAGAATAATACGTTGTCATAGATTGGATCATTATTTTCTTCAATCCAATTATCTAATGATGCTTGTGTGTCCGCCAATATGATTTTCTTATTTTTGAACATTTGGACAATAGCATCATCTGTCCATTTTTTGATATCTGCATAAGATACATTGTCTACATTTTCCAAACCAACATCGGATGCATCCAATACAACAACACCTGTTCTATTGTTAACAGAATTCACAACACGTGTGAGTTTGTCATTGATCATTTCTACAAGATAATCCAATTTGACATCCAACGATGCTCCAGTCACAGGATCTTCAACGGATGTGGTATCTGTTTTTGGATAAATATCGGATAATACAACTTCTTGTCCAACAATCTCTTGTTCTTTTAATTGCACTTTCTTCTCCATATCATTCTCATCTCCTTCTATTATATATGATATAAAAACGAAATCATAAGTTCGTCAACGTGCGAACACCTATGGTGCACGGACTTACATGTCCGTTCCACCTTTATATATTACACTTAAGGAGGAATTCACATGCCAGATATTGTTTTAAATAACTATTCGGATGACTCACGAATCAAACAATATATCCAGCAAAACTTGATGTCACGTGTATTTCACGACATTCCATTGAATGTGTTGAACACCGGTGCATTCAGTATTATCAATGAATACATTTCACAAGCAACTGAACAGATGGCATTTACATCATCTTTTTATTTTAATGAATCATTCATCACAAAAGCAGTGATGCCAGATTCCATTTATGCAGAAGCTGCCATCTTTAATCTGGGATATGCTTTTGCAACTCCCAGCTGTACGAATCTATTATTGGAACTTCGCATGTCAGATTTGATGAATAATGCAGTTGATAATCCCGATACTGGATTCAAAGAATTCATCTTGGATAAAGATACCAAGTTCAATCTTCCAAATGGAAATGTATATTCATTGGATTATGATATCTTATTCCAATACAAAACGGTGGAAACTGCAACCAATCATGGTGCTGCAGCTCCTGCATGGAATATTCAATATACCAATTTTGAACCAAACTGTGTTGCTGTTAATAAAAACCGGTATATCGTTTATCGTGTGACAGACACATGGTTGTGTTTGTTTGTTTCGGTATCTGAATATATAAGAACAAAGTATACCGTCATTAATTCTAATACACAAGCCATTCCCAATGAAGACTATCTGATTCAAACAGATGGACATATTTGTGGATTCGATGTCACATATGTCTACACGGATACAGATGGAAACGAAGTCAGAAAACCATTATCCAGAGATCACATCTTAGCAATCCATGATGATGTAAAGGATATGGAACCATATGTACATTACATCATGGACAATCCAAAAACGATTCGTCTCATGTTTCAATTAATGGGAACTCGTTTCTTTGTACCGAAAATGAACTCTTCATTTGAGATTGTGGTATACACTTCTCATGGGCAAGCTGCCAACTTTACGGAAGCGCCATCCGTACAACCCAGTGTCATTACAGCCACAACCAAATATCCAAATAATGCAAATGTAACAAAAGCCGCATTTGTCATTAGTGGTTCTTTGGGCGGTACAGATATTGGGAATACCGAAACACTTCGTCGAGAAACCATCGAAGCATATAATACTGCAAATGTGATTTCTACCGATCATGATATTGATGAATGGTTTAAGACATTTTATTTCAAAAATATCTTATATCCATTCTTCTATAAACGACGCGATGATCCATGGGGAAGAATTTGGAGTGGATATCTTGCATTGAAAGATGACAATGATAATGTATATCGGACGAACACATTACATGGTAAAATTCCATATTATATGTTATTCAACAACTCCGACAACACCATTACACAAAATGAGATTGTCATTCCACCTGGCTGGATTTGGAGATATGGTGATGAAAATACATGGACTGTTGTTCCATATGTTTCCAAAGGTTCTACTGTTATTGAAACGGCAAACACATTACGATCCATCAATGAGAAATTTGTCTTCACAAACCCATTTGGTGTAAAGATTCAAAAAGACCCATTTGCAATTGCATACTTTAATCCATGGGTGGATTTGGTAGTATTACCAACACGCGTTCCTTCTGTGGATAAAATTTCTTATAAAGATATCAATACGGAAGATATCTCACGTATTTACCATGCAACACCAATTGATGTGGAGATTTCTCGCACATACAAAGATGACTATTATCGTGTACAAACCTATGTGGATATCTCACAATTAACAACCGTACATGGAGAAGCTTGGGTGAAACAATTATTAATCAATGCAACATCCCCAGAAATTAATGAAATCATTTGGACATATTTCAATCGTCCACGTGATATATTTGCAACAGACATTCCATTATTACCCCATCTGAAATCAGAAGGTGCATTACCATTTGATCCTGCAAAGACATATTTATGTGTCAGAAATAAATATGTTCGTGATGATGGAAATGTTTCCTTGGGAGATGTATGGATTCGTGATGAATCTGTTGTGGATAATGTAAAGGAAATCGATTTGGATATCACCAACATGGATTACTTGTATGGACACACTGATTTATGGGGTGTGAACGGCACATGTGAATCTATCGCAGTAACGGGAGATACAAAAATCACATGTTATAACATGAAACCTGAAGATGTACTCAAATTCAGCAAATCTGGAACGGCGGATTATTATACATTACAACTGAAGGAGAATATCAGTATTGAGGATTCAGAAGGACAGAATCGACCCGTCAGAATCCTTAGTGCTACCATCACTGTCGATACAACATATAAGACTTCTCGTCAAAAGTTTGGTGAAGCTGCCATTTGGAATGTGGGTGAACCATATCGGACTGTCACGTTAACTATCAACATTTCCTATTTATTTATTGAATACGATGATGATGGTGGGGAAATTGAGACAGCAGAGGCAGAACGTGGCGAACTTGAATACACATACAATATTCAAAATGCAGTGAATGTATGTTTGCCATATGCAACAGATGCACAACCCGTACAAACAGCCGGTGTATATCAATTCTCATATGGTAGTGAACAAAACTTCTTGAGTGAAGGTACCATCTTAGCTTATGCAACGATGAAAGCATCCCCTTCGTCTAATACAATTGATTATTATCGGATTCCGTTCTCTGCTTTTTCCGAAGATGAAGCGATGTTATATATCAAATCCTCTTCGATAGCATTAGAAAAGAACAATTTACGTGTGGTATTACATGCGTATTTGAATGGTGTGGAAACCGGACATGTAGAAATGTTACCAGTACAACGTGAATCTGACGGTGCATATCTATATCAAGCAGACATGTATCCATTGAATGAGATGTTGGATGTGGATAATATTATTCGTATTGCTTCTTTGGATGTAGGTGGTGGAAACTGGACTCCTGTTCGCAGTGGTAAGGTTGTAACCATCAATGCCATCGAACCAGAATTACGTATTTCCATTTTATTTAAATCCGATACAAATCCAGATCGTATTTCTGATATTGTAACTGGAGATACCTTCACTGGCTATCTATTAAATGACCAATATTATGTACGTGACTTCTCGTTGGTGCAAGAATTAAAAGAAATGAGAAGTGTTGTAAACTTTGGATATGGTTCATTGCCAACTGTTGAACAAGTTACACAATATCGAAAAGCTATGGAATTCTTTGATTATGATAAGAATGGTTCTATTTATGATTTGTATGATTTGGCATATCGCACCATGTTAAAAGGTATTAAGTTAACATATGAAGAATGCTTGGAGTTAAGTGGTTTATGTGAACAAGTAAAGAATGATTTCTTAAATCAATTAAATGTCATTCATCAGAATAGCATGGATTGGGTAAATGTCACAGATGAAACTAAGAACCTCATTGAAACAGGTGGAAAGTATATCACAGATACAATGGATTTATTAATCCAGAATCAATATGATCAATGCTTTACTTATCAAGATAATAACCTAATTCAAGTATATACAAAGCATTATTCTCAATATGAAAAACGTGCAACTGAAATAAAGATGTATCTTGATTTCATTATTGCACATCCATATTCTCAATATGAAGATGAAGATGATGGTACTTCCACGTATTATCGGAATCGATTACTGGCAGATCTTATGGTGAAATATCCATATGAAGAAAATAAAGACAATCGTTCTTTATTCCCATTGGCTATTTATTTAGATAATCACACGATGACTAAACAAGAATATCTACATAATATGTCGGAACATATTGTTGCTGCATTAGAATTATTGGAAGAAATGGGCGGAGAATTTGTGATTGATGGAAGAGATTATTCCACATTATATTTAGATGAGGATTGCATGACACCGGTAACTTATCGAGAAGAATATGATAACACATTATTCTATGTAAAAGAAGATAATGGTTTGGACACATTCTTCAAATTCGATAATAATCACATATTACAAAAGCAATCCAATATTGTATTATGGGAAAACTTGTATCATATCTTCTATGGATATAAGGATTTCATTAATGACATATTCAAAGTTACAAATGTCAATAGTGGATTGGAAATTCAATTAATGCCATTTGTAGAATATTCTTTGATGAAATCTGACAAATTCAAAGACTTTGTCAAAACCTTCACACAGGTACACAAAGCCATTGAACCTGTTATCTTCAAACGTTTGGAAGGAAACCATTACTTGGATTGCAAACTTGTCGCAACATATGGTCTACCACATAGCTATTGTTCTGATAAACAGTATTATGCAAGTGATGATTTGTTCTGGCCAGATCTAAATATTCAAATTTCATTTGATGTAAAACTGTACAATCGTGCATTAGCTTCCAATACAAAACAAGAATTGAGATTGATTGTACGTGATTATTTCGATCGCTTAACCACTGTTCATACACCAAAGCAATTGGTAACGATGAATAATAACATTTACATTTCCCATGTGATCCAACGTATGGAAGAACATGATAATGTGGCATATTTAAAATTCAACGGTTGGTATACGAATGAAAAGAATGATCCAACTGGAAACTATATGGATGCACAGGTACAAATGATACGTCAGAGATGGAGACGTTTGGAAGATATGCCAACAAACGAATTGGAACGATATGTTCCGGAAATGTTTGTATTGGATGAAGAAAATATCGAAATTAATATTATTGATGATGCTTTCTAATCACGTTAGATTATTGATGGGGGCCATATGGCCCCCAATCATTTAATTTGTACCATAACCGAGATGTTCCAAGTTATTGGATCTAGTAAATGTGTATGTTTTTTCATTAATCTGTAATGGGTTATTAAAGGAATTGATTGTCTTGGATTGTACCGTAATTTGCATTGGTAAATAATTCTCCAATGGACGATATCCAAGTTGAGAAGTTTGTGCACTGGTCTTTCCATCACACAATCCAATTACGCCTTTATCGTATATATAGCAATATACATATGAGCTACTGTTACCAATATTACCTGTATCAAAGAAGCCATCTGGTTCACCATCTTCCCAACTTTTTGTTTGTAACCATTTTCCAATATCTAATACAATTTTGGGAGCATAATCATAGTCTGTTGATGAATTGGTAGTATATGAGTATGCTGCCAATAGTAATTGATTTTTGGGATTCACCGATGTTCCCCAATTTACTGTCTTCAATTGCAACGAGGTAAAGCGAGGTGTATAGCTGTACAATGTATGAAGCGTTTCTGGATCATCTGCTGAAATACAATAGATTGCTGATCCATAATTACTACCATCATTTGTGATAGTATTGCTCTTGATTGCTCCACAATAACAAAGAACATCATCATTTGCAACGAAACATGCATGTCTATTTGTGATGGAATCATCAAATCCTTTCCACGTCGTCAGCAACTGTGTCAATGATTGATTATCCAAATCATATAACCAGAAGGAATATAGGTTGTTTTTATCATTCATTCTGATATAAGCATAATGTGAAAATCCGATTCCACCGCCATATGTCCCACCAATGAAGTTTGGATCAATTTCAAAAGAATCAATAACCTTTGGATCACCATTTCCATCTACGGGATCTGTCATATCTATCACGTTCCAATGTTGTAATTCCACGCCTTCGGAAATGTCATTATAGATCATTTTATTAGATGATCCTTTGATCACAATACCATGTTTTGCATTCTTGATACATGGAGCATCATATCCATAATTCTTATTATTGGTATACCAAACATCACTGATGGTGGCATCCATATCATTGCTGCTTCTCGCCATTGCAACTTTCATATATTTTGCATCTGGATGTGTGATGACATACGGTGCATATCTCAGTTTGATATCATGCAAGATGTTATAATTCTCGTCATATACAATACCACACCATTCATTTCCATCAGGATAGGTGTAGGTGCTTGAATAAAATTGGGTAAAGACCATAACGCAATCGCCCGGTTCAATCTCAAGATATTCTTCATCTTTCATCACCCATTGGTTTCTACCATAATAATTACTTGAATTATTTACAGCAGATCTCCATTCTGTTCCCATGCTTTTTCGCTCTAACATTGATTTGATATTTGATTCTATTGTGGGATAACGTGATTCCACATCAATATTAGTATCGAATATTGTGATGCATGCCGGATAATTTGTTAATGCATTTCCTTCATCATCGAAATATTCGGTAGAACTAGAAATGGGGTTTGTAGAGAATATCATAAATCGATCATTGTGATCTTCATAAGCATCCATTGTTGGATATTTTGGTCCGAAGAAATGATTCTTTAATGAAGTACATGTATTATCATATCCAGGTATGCTGGATTCTTGTGTGATATCTTGACATGTGATAAATGCAATCGGTTGATTATAATTAACCAAATCATTGTATTGTCTGAAACGATACATGATGTTTTTACCATTTGCAATTCGGGAATGATTTAAGGAACCAAATAATTTATCATGTTGAATAAAATATTTTTTATCACATTCCAATGTGTTTTGGGAACCTTTGCCTGGTTGACCTTTCATTTTAATTACATAATTCCCAGTTGTAAAGTACTTGTATTCATCATTACCAATCATTTCGATACGATCATTTCTTTCGATGGTTAATGGTTCACTATCCTTTGTTAAATATGTGACATCTGTATGTGGAATTACCTTGGGTAAACATTCTTCTTTAAAGGTAACTTTCATAATACGATTTTTTGGATCAGAAGGTGCATACATCACGAAATATTTCTTCTGTACTAGAAGCTGATGATTGGATGGATCTTCTTGTGCCGATGTATCATCGAGGCCTATAAATTGTATCCATGTTGATGTATCCCAATATTTATCCGCAGCAAACAATTGTACATTTGTCATATTAAATGACGATATGATCATTCCTGGAAATGCTCCATCATAATCCGTTTCACCATCTTTATGTGCAAATGGATTGAAGTAACATAGTATATCATGTTTCTCATTATTTTTGCAAATAAAGTTTTTTAATATGACATTTTCGGCGAAGGTTCTCCATCCACCATAATAATACGACGGTATCGTTACATCGACAGGAATATCACATTCTTTTGTATCATAATCGAACAGATATGCGGTTGTAACAGATGATCCATTTTCAATATGTGTAATTGGCATTAACCCATCTTTGTTTGTCACATTTGCATCCAATCCAAATTGATCACTAAAATGCAGATCAATTGTAGAATTACAGTAGATATCTGTTGTAATTGTTTCTGCTTCATCTAATTCATCAAATGTGGTCAACCAACACTCTTGTGAAAAATCAATAATACGATTTTTATCTGTCATGCTTGCAGGATATAGTTCTTGTGAGTATCCATTACCAAATACAAAATGTGAAATAAAGCACCATTTATCTTCCATTAATTTGGAGGTTGTTTTAAATCGATATGTGACAGATACACCATCGTCTGTACCATATGGCTTACTATTCCATGGATAACCCCCACCTTCTTCAGATATTCCATAATTATATATCCCATCAATATATTTATCCAAATACGAAGCATCACCTGAATTAGTTCTCCAAAAATTAGTAATTGGATTTTGATTGGACCACGCTTTAGATCTCATATTTCCTGAAACCGGACAAATATAAACGGCCTCAGCATAAGAAGAACTAGTTTCTCTATTGAAACCCTTATTATATCCTGCGGGGTTTAATAATAAATATTTTTTATCTTTCCATAAATCTGTCATTAGTTTTTCTGGGAATGTTAATGTGAGATAAGTATAGATATACAATTTTTGATCCTGTCGTTTTTTTATTGGAGAAGGTTGATTGTTCTGGTCGACCAACAAAAAATGATATGCAATATTTCGTTTGGAAAAATCTTTTGTATTTTCAGTTTCTTCCGGAGATAACGTATTCCAATAAACTTGTTCATTCGTAGTCAACGTACCATCACTTTGTGTATACTTGAAACTGGGGTCATCAGCTGTAAACCCAGAACCGTATGGTGTCCAATAATAACAGTATGAACAACCACCGACTTCCGTAATGTTAAAATACCACGATCCATCTAATGGGTCATGCTGCCACCTCGTATCAACTGCCATATCATTAGGAGTTCCTCCAGTATGACCAGCTACTGGTGTTGCAGGTAACCCATGCTGATAATCAAACATCGCTTTTCCAACACGTGCAGTCGTATAAATGAATCCATTATTTGTGGTTCCTCTTTTATCATATCCGGTTTCAATAATAGATAATACATCTCTATATGAACATTCATTTGCACATCCTGCATATTCATCCATGCATTGGTCTGTCAATTTAGGAGCACCTGTATATGTGACACCATTATCATCTGTATAACCTGTTCCGATCAATAACCATGTAGATTGATACCATTCTGGATGAGAAGTATTCGGAGCGACGGTATTACTACCACCAATCTGAACGCTACCACCATCTGGACCACTGGTTGCGGTGAAATATTGTTGACGAAATCCCCTATTGGTTAATAAATTTGCACCATATCGTTCTTCTCCAATTGTGTCATCTTCATTTACCGTAATTGCATAATATAAGTTATGCCCAATCAAATTTGGATTTTTCTTTTGAAAATCCAATATCTTTTTATCAATCATTTCATTCGTTAATTCATGATATTTCATATCATATTCTTCCTTTCTTTATGTGTTATTTGTGACAGTAGCAACTGTACCACCAAAACTCTTGATTTGTAATGACGGTGGACCCGATGGTAGATCAATAGATTGTTTTGATGCATATGGGGTTGTTGTAATATCAGTAACTGTCATATCTGTTAATCCGGTTAAATAACCACCATTCGTAAAATACTTATTATCTCTTACACTTCCAGAAGTTGTTGAGAATTTTAAAAATGTCAAATTTGTTGATGTAAAATTAGTTAATCCCGTTAGATAATCAGTATCATGGGCATCTTCCGTATTTTGTGTAAATTGAATGAATGTCAAATCTGTTGATGTAAAATTAGTTAATCCAGTCAGATAATTGGTATCATGTCCATCTTCTGATCGCTCTGTAAAAGATTCAATTTTTGCAGATTTGTTATTTTGACCAATGTTTGTCACAAATAATGTTCGATCAATAAAGTGAGGGGGTCGCCAGACCCCCGTTATATATAACCCACGTATGACTCTCACATGTTGTCCGGATTCATAATAGGTATTGAAGTTATTTGCATTCTTCAATATTTCTTTTGCATAAAGGATATCAGACATACAATCACCCCCATCTCAGTTCAATATGCCAGGCGGGTAACCCGGTTTATCTTCGCTCCATTCATTTGGTGGAGTATTTGTAAATGTCACATTAAATGTTTTATCCGACAAATGCTTTGTATTATTCACAGCAGATATTGTTCTTGTTTTCCCTTTTATTTGTATTGGCATCATCAATGCAATCGGGATTTGTCGTTTTCCACATATGACATTTTCACCATATGTGATAAATGACGATGATGTATTACGTTCTAATTCGTAATATATCTTTGAATAGATGGGATCATATCCCGATGGGGGATTGATATATTGTCCAAGATCGATGATGATATGATAGATTCCACCACCATAGTTGCCAGCAACATACATATCTCCGATGAGTGCTAACGTTTTTCCATTTTCAATGTATTTTAATTTATAATAAGATCTGGTTGCACTTCTATCCTTCGAGAATTCGAAATCTCGTAAATCAAATATTGTTGTCTGTCTTTCATCAATACGATTAAAATATACATGAGACAGATTAACATCTTGCACATCATATAGCATAATGATATCATCAACGGCCGTAATACGAGCACGATACAGATTTGATTTATTTGAGAATAAATCGAAGTTATTCAAACATGATTCACCAACAGTGTCTCCGGATGATAAATCCCAATGCCATACCCATGTGGATCCATTAGATGCCCATAAATGATCATTCAATCCCCAAATACATGTGAAATCCGTCAAAGTAGTTCCACTACTGTTGGGAGGTTGTAATTCCAATACATCATTGGCTTGATCGAAATCATATATCTTAACAGATGGACTGTTTGTATCTGTGGTAAGATATGCAATTCGTTGATGATGATTTGTAGAAGTTACTGCACGTGTGTCGAAAATGGCACATGCGATTTTGGATTGGAATAACTTCTTTACATATGGATTGACAGAACCAGGTTCTCTACGTGTTAAATCCAGTACAACACACTCATTAGCACTTAGACTTTGGAAGCAAACTAATCCAGTATTGGATTCTGTCTTATACGTATGATCACCTAAGTTCCAATTGTTAATGGTTGTAAATCCTTCAGAGACTCCCATCATTTGATAATTGACACTTACGGGAGATGTGATATCATCGACACTTGTCAAAATAATATAATTTTTTGTAGTACCATAATCTGTTGTCACAATCATCTTTCCATAACAGAAATGTTGAATATGATCACTATTTGCATTTCTTTCTGGTAATTTTTCACCTGATATACCAATCTGATAGACCAAACTAGATGTTGGAACATACAGAAGATTGTTTTTACAAAAGTATCCTTGTTCATAGTTCTCACATGCCATGTGAGCTGAAAATTCAACATAATTGGTTTTCAAATCATATCCGTATGTTTTGTTTTCACCAACTCTGGGAATGAGTGTGAATGGCTGATGTTCTCGAACTGGTTCCAAAGCAACTGTATTGGAGTTTGTGATATAATACCGACATGTTTGTAGATTCGATGGTATCGCAAATGGATTTTCAATATGTATCCATTTTGCACGATTCCAATATTCATTGGTACCATAGATGGTACCAATCGTTGTATTGTTGAATTGTAATATTGGATTTTCTGGATATAGATTCTGGTGAACATATAATTCAACAATTGTATCATTGATATCTGTTACATAAATTGGACAAGCTAAGTTGGCTTGCATTGACGTTTCCGTATACCAATGATCTGCATCATTTGTATATGGAATGGGATTGGAATATCCTGCTTCATTGGTATTGTGGAATCGATTGTATAACCAACAACCTTCACCATCTGCCGGTGTAATAGATAATTGTGTGATTGGAAGTTGCGGATCACTTTTCTTTCCGAATAAATCAGAAATAGAATAGGGATAGAAATTGCCAAAGGTGTCATGTATTTCCGATGAGAATTGTTCTGCATCATTTGCACTCAGACATTGTGGTTCAATTACAACAAATCCATTCGTGTATGAATAAAATCCATCAATATATCCTTGATCATCTGCAGTCGAATTGATTACATTAAATGATGTCAGATACCTTGTTCTGGTCTGTACATGATTCTTCACTTCGGTATATGAAACACTACTAACGCTATTTCGATTCACAGTGGAGTCATATCGACCATATGTTCCAAATGTCGTTTCATCCATTCTGTTATTGATAAAACGTTCCAGTGTTGTGATAATCGCAAATCTACCATTTGCATATTCATCTGTAATCACATTTGTCTTATAAGACATGCATAAGAAAATGGTAATTTCCAATTCTTCATTTGGAGACTTGGTGATATACGTATATCGACCAGTCTTATCATAGACCCATGAATGTGTCCAAAGATGCTTTGCGTCTGTACCGATCCCATATTCCGTAATTTGAATTGGTTGACCGATACCATTAATGTTATATCCAAATTTGCATTTACGGAATTTTGCAACACATGTGACGATTCCATTCTCTGGATTTGTTCCGGAAATTTTATAATAATACATAGGATATTGATAATCGATCGTAGTATCTCTGGCATTATCAACATCATGTTCGCCTGTATCATAAGAGAATAACTGATGACCACCTGTCATATTATCATTAATTTGGGATTGAGATCTGTCTGTGCCATTTCCAATATACAAATAATTCGGCCAGTCTGGTTTGGAACTATTTGCAAAATATTGGTTCATTCCATATTCTGTCATCATATTCATTCCATATGTTTCAGAAGTGACATTCCCGTTTCTATCAATCGTTCTCGCAAGATATAAATTGCCAAATCCACCATGTGGGGATTTGGCTTTTGCAAATGTCATGATCTTATGATATTCTTCCATTTTTTGATTCATAATGAAATCACCCCTCTTTTAGAATTGCTTTTGATCTTGGTAATAAATATCGATAATCAGATTTTGATACGACTTCACTTAAACAAACATGTTCCATGGGAGATTCCGTGAATGCATATCGCATGTATCCTTCATGTACTTGGATGCAGCTTGGTAATAATGATACGAAGCGATCATCACAATGAATGATATCTGCATTTGATGCATTCAATATGATTGTTCGTTTATTTGTTTTTGGACCAAACTTATATTTTTCATATCCAGAATAAGGTATGGATAATAGTGTCATATGTCCATAGTAATAGACACCATCTACAACAAGTGGTAGATAACAACTACCAGCGACCTTATAACCCTTATTATGACCCCATGGCAAATAAATAGATGTGAATGTAGGTATCTCATTTCCAGAAGCATCATACTGTTTGACATCTGTTCGATAAATGAACAACTCTCTCTTATCTTGATATTGTGAAATTATAACAGACCCTTTGCAATACCGAACATTCTCTGGATATTCCATTGAACTAATATTGATTGTCTTTATAATGGTGGATGTTGCCTCATCATACGCATAAATATAATATTTCGTCACAATATAGAATGTGTGATCACCATCATGACAAATGCAAGGTGGTGTCACAGCATTTGTCAACTGTAATGTGTTGACTAATGTGAATGTTTCTTTATTTATGATAGAAACATTTTTGTTGGTGCCGTTTGTTCCAACTGTGACAATTTGTGTATTCCCAACTGCCCAATCCGTTACAGTTGTATTCGATGTTCCATTGAGTGTATGTGGATATTTCGTCCATGCATTCATATAGATATCATATAGCAAAACGGATTTCTGACCAAGACAAATGATTGTGTGATCATCCCCCCATTCCATCCATCCATTTCCAATAAATGTTTCATTATCACATGATGTTGTAATAAAAACAGAAAACGTTTCTCGGTTGATTTTCACCAAGCATTGTTTATAATTTGATGAGGAAGAATTACTGGATGATTGTGATAGATTGAAATAAAAATAATTTTCATCCATTAACATTGGCCCAAGATAGATCCCGCTTGTGTCAGATTGCGGATATATATCTGCGATTTGGAATTTATGAATGCAATAAACCGTGTGATCGATTAGATTCATTGCATTTATGGTAATGAAAGATCCACTTTCTGTTGTTGAATTGGATGCATATGCCATGTATAACACACGTTCATATTCGCAAAGTACCAAATTTGACAAGTCCTTTGTATCATCAGCTAATATTCCATTATAATATTCAACAGGAATATCGTAATTTGAGCCAACTGGAAATAACCATTGTGCAACCTGAATCGTACCATCCCCACCTCGATAATCCTCGGGATTCTTTCTTACCATTGTTCGTTCTTCTACAATAAGATTTTCTGGATTGTCAATATCGAAATAATAATGCTTGAAGATACGTTTACCATTTTCATCAAGCTTCACATACGTGTGAGATACATTTTTATTTGCGATATCCAAATGCAATTGATATGCTTTGTATATTTTATCATCATTCAATACATGATCAACTTGAATTTCAATTGTATTACTTTCATCATCTCGTTTGATATTGCAATATTGAGTGAATGATGTTGTATCGTAAATATCATCGATTATACAATTTACAACAGAAATCGAATTGTCAATGTCTACGTTGATGGTTTGTCGGTTTGGTATGACACATAAATCGATTGCATCAACATTATCATTTTCAGAATAACAAAGAACTTTATATTTATTTAATAGCCCATTGTCTGTTTGAAAACTCGAACCATATGTGGCAAATGTTTCTGGAGTAATGGTTTGTGATTCTAATAATGTCCAACGTTTCACTGGTGGATCAACAGATGTATCTTCGGTTAAATACTTATAGCCATCTGCATCTTGACATAAATAATTTGAAGCGATCTCCAAACATTCGATACTGATTTTTGTATGCCATAATGGTAATGTGTTGCCACCTTGTATGGTAGATTCTTCTGTCATGTACAATTCTGGATTGTCACAACCATAATCAACCGGTTTGTTGGATGCTGCCGTTAAAATATATCCGGAACCACCAGCACCACTTTTATCATTATCACTCGCACCGTTTGGTGTAGTACCGCATCCGCCGTACCATCCCCCACCACCGGAACCGCCATATCCTGTGCTATAATATTTGCCAGATCC
>Ga0326511_10001683_pt1 | contig 18220 bp, 14 predicted proteins | sample 0_2496_0518_D_FD_203701 | JGI IMG/M metagenome (GOLD analysis project Ga0326511, IMG submission 203701) | Bovine rumen microbial communities from UC Davis, California, United States - 0_2496_0518 | ecosystem: Host-associated > Mammals > Digestive system > Stomach > Rumen | place: USA... | reverse complement strand
GTTATTTTCATAATTCCCTCCGTCCAGTTAAGGACCTTTATCCTGCATACACAATGATTTTCATAATAAATCTATAAAAAAATATGGCCTCGTACAAGTACGAGGCCATTCGCTTGCGGTACATCGTTAATCATGAACTTCCCCGACGATGCACCCGCAGGCGAAAATCTGCTAATTACTGGTTGGTGACGTGCGGCACAACCGTGATATTAGCAAAGTTCATGATTTCCACGTTCTTGGCGATCAAGCTGCCGTAGAACATGGCGGTAGTCTGTCCGACGTGCACAGAGGAGAACGGAGCGACAAACTTGCCTGCGAAGGCCCTGTCAATCCAGTAATCCCTGTTGGAGGAGTGGACGATGACTTCGAAGTGGGCCGCAACATCGAGGATTTCTTCTGCGGTGTTGCTGACGGAAGCGCGCCAGGAGATGTTGCCATCAACGTGCAGCGTGCTGTTGGCCGTCGGGTCGTCGAACACGATGTGGCCACCTTCATCCAGATAGACGTCGTTGGCCCAGAATTCGCCAGCCGGGATATGCAGCGTGGTGCCTGCAGAAACCTTGATCATGCGGTAGGTTTCGCCAGCAACCAGGGTTGCGGTCTGGTTGTTGTTGTCGAGAATCAGGTCGCCAGAGTTCTGGAACGGGGCGAGGTCGAACGAAGTCGGGAACACCTGGTTGAATTCGTCCATGGTGTGGTTCGTCATTTCGCCACCAACGAGGTACCAGTACGGAGTAGACTGGTTGGAAACCGAGGCGTTGCCGTAGAGGTTGATGCCGTTGTGGATGGTGACGCCGCCATTACCATACTGGAAGTAGATGGTAGCAGCCGAGTGGAGGGCGCCGACGTGGTTGTCGTTGCCGACAATCAGCGGGTAGTGGACGTTAGCCTGGTTGCCCGCGCTGGCGAGGTCGCAGTAGCTGCCGTCAACCTTGACGCAGTTCACGTGCTCTCTGTACACGAGAGTAGAGATACCGTAGATGCCCGGGATGGCGTCGACAATCGGTTCAATCTGGCTAGACGGATCGTCATTAGCAAAGAACGGATCGGTTTCGCCGTCTTCGAAGATGCCGTTCTGGTTCAGGTCTTCTTCGCCGTCAATAACGCCGCCGTTATCGGAGTCGGGGTCGTTTTCAGCGCGGAGGCCGTCGCCATCGACGTCGGCGAGCGGTTCGTAGACGATGTAATCAGTGAGAGCGTTGGTCTGGCGGAGCGTGTAAGAAAGGATTTCTTCGCGGTCCTTCACGAGGTCGTCGTCAGAGTCGTCGTCGTTGACCACGGTGTGGAAGCGGTTGTTTTCGTCGAAGTCATAAACGCCGTCGCCGTCGGAGTCACGCGTGATCGACGGGTCGGTGTTCTGAGCCTGCGTCACGTTGGCCGGAATCCAAGCGCCACGGACGTTAATCTGGTTTTCGTAGGTGAGCCACTGGTAGGTACCGTTGTTGTCGACGTTGATGAAGCGGTATTCGACCTTGCCGACATTCGGGTCAAGGCGAGCTGCGTCAATAGTCATCACGTGGCGATCCTGCCAGATATAGATAGGCGTGCCAGCTGCGAGGGCGGCGTTCAAAGTGGCTTCGTCCGGGCGACCGTCGATAAAGTTCAGGTCGGCGTTGGTGACGTTGAGGGCAATCGTCAAAGCTTCTTCGACAGCGGCTACAGAACCCTGGCCTGCCGTGCCGTGCGGGAAGGCATCGAGAATCGGATCACCGAACTTGTTCAAGACGCGCATCTTGATTTCGTCCTGAGTGATGTTGCCACCGTAGTAGTGGTTCAGCATGACAGCGCTAACAATCCAGTTTCTAGAGACTTCTTCTTCGTCCGCGTCCTGTTCGGCAGCGTCGGAGAACGTGAGCTGATGGAAGCTGTTGTAGCTGGCAGAGAGGTTGTGCGGAGTGCCGCCCTTCTTCTGGTTGAAGAACTGGCCCCACTGGAGGTCGAGCAGGTAAGAGTCCTTACGTGCGGCGAGCGGATCCACATGGAGGTCGTTGACAATGCCTTCGTCCGAGAACACGCGGGTATTGACGGTGAGTCCGAAGAGGTCGGCCTTGCCTGCAATCAGGAATTCCGAAGTGGAGAAGTTGTCGTCGGCCGTGGAGGCTTCGACAGTCCACTTGTAGGTGCCGGGATCGAGATGCACAGAAACGTTCGTCTTGGTCGTGACGATGTTTGCGACAACTTCGTCCGTGTTATCGTTAATCACGGTAACGGCGTACTTCTGGGCGTCCTTAACGGCGAACCAAGAGAACACCATGTCTTCACCGTCGAAGAGCGTAACGATAGAGCCGTCGGAAAGTCCCTGGAGGTCCGGATCAGCGAGCCATTCAATGGGCTTCGCGATTTCCTTGGCGTAGAAGAGCCTCCACTGCTTCGGAGATTCAGACACGACGCGGTAGAAGTCGCTGGTCTTGTAGACGCGGCTGTTGAACGCGAAGTCCGCAGCGTGGGTGGCCAGGAAGTCGTCGGTGTTCAGGTCGGCATTGGCGGCCTTGACCGTTGCGGCGTTCGGGCCCTGCTTACCCCAAGCGAGGTAGTCGACCGGTTCGTTTTCGGCGTTAAAGATAACGAGTTCGCCTTCCACGCCGAATTCGAGGTCTTCAGCGATAACCTGAACGTCGGCGGCGGGGCACTGCACGGTGTTCGTCTTGCAGATCACCAGCTTCTGGCCCTTGGCGAGGTCGCCGGAGAGAGCGACGGTGTGGTTGCTTGCGTCGCTGACGGTGAAGCCCTGGAGGGAGTTGCTGGCTGCGTCGAAGTTGGAAATTTCAACCCATGCGGAGCGGTTTGTAGAGGTTTCGGGTTGCAGTCCGACGAAACGCGGAGCGGCCGGAGTCGTGACAATCGGGCCTACGACGCTGTAGGGCTGGCCGTCGATATAGATCGAGATGTTTTCATCGGTAATGAAGCTGTTGGAATTCGGATAGCTCAAGCTAGCGGTCTTGTCGAACGACTGCCAGTCGGTATAGTTGATACCGATGCTCATTCCGGAATTGTTCGGGAATACGCCCGGAGCGAGGGTCGGGATGTCGATGTAGATTTCGACCTGCTCACCTTCTGCGTTCTGGGAAATGGTTGCCGAAGGGACATAGTACGGCTGAACGTTCAGCGTACGGCCTTCTTCTTTCTGCATATAATATACCAATCTGACATTATTGAATGTCTCGTTGGTGCTGTTGACAACGCGCAGTCTCAAAGTGACTTGGCGATTGTTCACCATCTGTTCATCGTATGCTTCGACGTGGATTCCCGTCTGGGCGAATACGAAGGAGCAGAGCAATAATAGGGATAGGACTATTTTTTTCATCTCTCTCTCTTGGTTTGATTTTTATTTACGATATATTATGAGGGGATATACCCGCTCGAAATATAATAAAAGAATAACATTTGAAGCTTGTTAATCTAATTGTAAAATTTCAGACAAAATAAACGTTTGACGGCTTAAAATTGAATTTTTAGAATGTGTACAACATAACATTGTATTACATTGTATTAACAATGAGAGAATAAGTGGAGCGTTTGTCAGTCCGGTGCGTTCTGATTGGGCGAGAACCTTCCCGAAAAGTTTTTGCTGAAAAAGCGTGATTTGTGCGTGTAAATTTTTGTAGGCGTGCGAAAAAAAACATATTTTCTTATGCTTGCCGGGGCGGGGGAAAGGGCCATGCCCTGGCACAAAAACTATCTTTGGGACCACGAGGTCACAATGATTGTTGATTTGAAAGGAATGGATACGACCGTCCTCCCCAATTTCAAGGGCGGTGAAAAGGAAGTCAAGGCCAAGATGTACTTTGACGGGACGACCCGCATTATGCGCGGGACGCTCGAACAGGGCGCATCCATCGGCTACCACAAGCACGAAACCAACAGCGAGATTATGTTCATCGTGGCGGGGCAGGGCAAGGTCCTGTTCGACGATGGCGTTGAGTACGTGCAGGCGGGCCAGTGCCACTTTTGCCCCAAGGGGCATTCCCACAGCCTCATTAACGAAAGCGCAGAACCGCTTGAGTTCTACGCCTGCGTCCCCGAGTTGGGCTAACTTGCGGCAGAGCTTGCCGGCAAACAGAATTTAAAACGGAGATACAATATGTCCAAGTTGATGCGTTCCATATCCGGCATCCGCGGGATTGTCGGTGACACCCTTACCCCGCATGTGTTGCAGAGCCATGTCCGCGCCTTCCTCGAAATCACGAAGGCAAAACGCATTGTCATCGGCCGCGACAGCCGCCCCACCGGCGAAGCCATTGTGCAATACGTGGCGGGCATCTGCCGCCTTTCGGGCGTCGATGTGGTGGACGTCGGCCTTTCGACCACGCCTTCCGTGGAAATCCTCACGACGCACTTCAAGGCCGATGCAGGCATCATCATTACCGCGAGCCACAACCCGCTTGAATGGAATGCCCTCAAGTTCCTCAACAACAAGGGGCTGTTCCTCGGTCCCGACGACGTGAAGAAACTCTTCGAACTCGCCGACGCCAACGACTTTACCTACCCCGACTACCGCACCATGGGCAAGTACGAAGTGGCTCCCGATGCCGACGGCATCCATATCGACGGAACGCTTGGAATCCCCTTCGTGGATGTGGAAGCGATCCGCGCCAAGAAATTCAAGGTCGCCGTGGACGCCGTGAACGGTGCCGGCAGCTTTATCGTGCCGCGCCTCCTGGAACAGCTCGGCTGCGAAGTGGTGCGTGTGCATTGCGAACCGAACGGGACTTTCCCGCGTGGCGCCGAACCTATCCCCGAGAACTTGGGCGACCTGCGCAAGGCGGTCAAGGATAACGGCTGCGCGGTAGGTTTTGCCGTGGATCCGGACGCCGACCGCTGCGCCCTTGTGGACGGTTTGGGACAAAGTATCGGTGAAGAATATACGCTTGCCATCGCGACCGACGAAGTGCTCGCCCAGGAGAAGGGTAGCGTGTGCGTGAACCTTTCTACGAGCCGCATGAACGAAGATGTGGCTGCCAAGTACGGCTGCAGCTTTAGCCGTGCCAAGGTCGGCGAAATCAACGTGAGCCTGCAGATGATGGAAAAGGGCTGCGTTATCGGTGGCGAAGGCAACGGCGGTGTGATTCTGCCGGCACTCCACTACGGTCGCGACTCCCTCGTGGCGGCCGCGCTCGTGCTCAGCTGGATGGCCCACCATGACGGTGGCCCTGAAAAGTTCGTAGCCGAAAACCCTGCTTACGTGATGCCCAAGAAAAAGTTCGAACTCGGCGACAAGAAGGTGGCCGACATTCTGCCGAAGGTGAAGGCTGAATTTGCCGGCTGGAACATGGACGAACGCGACGGACTCTGGCTTGGTAGCGAAAAATCGTGGGTGCACGTGCGTGCGAGCAACACCGAACCCGTAATCCGCGTGATTGCTGAAGCCCCCACTGCTGCGGAAGCCGAAGACCTCTGCTCGAAAGTGGAGCGCCTTATCTAGGCCGGTTGACAACGGCGGGGGAATAAATTAGTTATATTCCCGTTGAAATTAACGGAGTTTTATTATGGAAATCAAATGGCTTAATCCCGATGCGAAGTTTGACCGCCTTGTGCTGGCGGGCGATATTGGCGGTACTAACACGAACCTCGGCCTTGTGGGCTACAAAGACGGCAAGTTCACGCTGATTCTTGAAACCGCATGCCCCTCCAAGGACATCGACGGTCTCGATGCTCCCATCCGCGAAACGCTCAAGCTTGCGGCCGAATCCCGCGCCGACTTGAAGCCTTCCCACGTGTGCATCAGTGCTGCGGGCCCGGTGGCGAACAACAAGTGCGTGATGACGAACCTCCCCTGGAGCGTGGACGGCGACGCCCTCACTGCGGCGACCGGCATCCCGACGCTCGTGATTAACGACTTTATGGCCATCAGCTATGGCATCCCGACGCTCGACGTAGATGACCCCAAGCAGATTTTCAAGCTCGTGCATACCGACGGCAGCACGCCCGCCCCGCAGAAAGCGACCAAGGCCGTGATTGGCCCGGGTACCGGCATGGGTGTGGGCTTCCTCGCGTTCGACGGCGAAAAGTACATCCCCGCTTGCTCCGAAGGCGGACACTCTACGTTTGCCCCGTTCGACAAGGATTCCCAGGAATTCCACGACTACATGGAAAAGAAAATCGGTACCGTGCCGGGCGTGGAACCGCTCGTGTCTGGCATGGGGCTGCGCAACATGTACGAATGGTGGAAAGAAACCCGCGGCGTCCCCGATAACGAAGCCTTCAAGAAGATTGAAGAAACCGAACCGAACGATCGCCCGAAGTACATCAGCCGCGCCAGCGATACTGACCCGGTGGCTGCCGAGATGATGCGCCTGTTCGTGAAGATGCTTGCCCGCTTTGCAAGCGATGCCTCCACGCTGTTCTTGCCGCTCGGCGGTCTCTACCTTGCTGGCGGTACGGTGCAGAAGGATTTACGCTGGCTCGAACGCGACAGCCTGTTCATGAAGTATTTCGAAAAGAACTACAACCCGAACATCCGTCCGCTTTTGAACAAGATTCCGGTGTACATCATCAAGGATTACAGCATCAGCCTGTACGGTGCTGCTAACGCTAGCCTGAACCTGCAGAAGTAATTTTAATCTCGCAATTCAGCTAGCCTAGGTTAGCAAAAAGACAATGAAAAAAGGTCATCCAGTGGGATGACCTTTTTAAAATGGGTAAAGGATTCTACTTGCGTCACTTCACCACAATGTTCACGAGCTTGCCCGGCACAACAATCGACTTTACGACCTGCATTCCCTTCATAAACTCCTTCATTCTGTCATTTTCCATGGCGAGCTTTTCGAGGGCAGCCTTGGTATAAAACACACCGAGGATGCTCCACATTTCTTCGGCGATGTGCGGGGCAAACGGGTGCAACAGCTTGACGAAAACTCCGTAAGGCGAGTGCAGCGGGGCCGCTTGCGGACTCATTGCACAAGTGCCAAACCCGCCGCTCGAAAATAGAAATGCAAGCATTTCTGCTTTACTCGCTTATGGGTTTGTGCCGAGCCGAAGGAGTTTCTGCAACGGTTCGCCCCTTTGCATTTGGGCGTTTCCCACTGGCGTGGGTCGGGCTATATTTTAGGGGCAGCCACCTTCGCTTCGCTCGCCGCCCGCCTCCTAAAACCGAGCCCACGGTCTCGGCCCCAAGGGGTCACTATCCCTAACGCTGATGCGTTTTTCATTCTTATTATTCTTATCTTACAATACAGATCAATCTTTCTCCAAAAGTCCAAGTTTTTTCAGTCTTGAACGGATAGCCCCATTTCCACGCTCAAATTCTATAGCCAAGTCGTTTATCGACAAACCTTGTCTGTATTTTTTCTCCAGCACAAGATCATCCTCTGTAGTCCATGGAGCGTAAGCATTTGCATAAAGAGACCTTTGTTCTTCAATAACCGAGAATTCTTTTACTTCTTCACTTGTTTTTATCTCATTACCTTTCGAAAAAGCATTATCATAATTTTCTTGTCCAGAATACTCCAATATAGCTTCAATAAATTTCTGCCCAAAATTCTTTATTTTCCGTTCACCAAAGCCAAAAACACCATATAAATCGTCAACCGTTTTGGGTTTTGACACCGTCATCTCTTTTAATGTTCTATCAGAAAGAACTACATATGCAGGCCAACTGTTTTCATCGGCAATCGCTTTGCGTACCTTTTTTAACGAATCAAACAAGACCTTATCAATCTTTCCTGTTAGATTATCCTCTGATTGATTTTGATTAAATTTTGACGATTTAAACAATATGGCTTTGGGTTTATTATCTTGTTTAAATTCAGCATCTTTTACTACGGCAAGTTCAGCATCCCTTTTTCCAAAAAGAACATCATAACCACTTTTCGTTATCTTAAGATGATTTGACTCGTTATAAGCAATCTCTAAATAACCCAATTGCAACATTTGAAGCAGGTAGTCTCGCCAATGTTTGAGCGTTGTCTTTTCGCCCGAACCAAATGTCTTCATTTTATCGTAACCATTCTTGAGAATTTCATCGCTACGAAAGCCTTTGAGTATTTCTGCCGTTGTGGTAAATCCAATTTTTTCACTAGACCGCTTTATGGCAGAAAGGGCTTTTTGCACAAGAATGGAGCCATTGAAACGCTGAGGCGGATGCTTGCAAACATCGCAGTTACCACAATTCTGGCTACTATATTCCCCAAAATAGTTGAGCAGAATACGTCTGCGACATACTAAAGAATTAGCGTATTCCTCCATACGATCGAGCTTTTCCGCGTTTATTTCCTTTTGACCGCTATCGCTAACAAAATTTCTTAGCGTTATCATATCTTGAACGCTATAGAAAAGCACCGTTTCTGAAGGAAGCCCATCTCGACCCGCACGACCAATTTCTTGATAAAAACTTTCTATGCTCTTTGGTAAATTATAGTGAATTACAAATCGAACATTACTCTTGTCTATTCCCATTCCAAAGGCTATGGTTGCACAAACAACATTAATTCTGTCATTGACAAAATCTTCTTGAATTTTATTTCGTTCTTCAGTTGACATTCCTGCATGATAAGCTTCAGCAGCAACACCTTCACTAACAAGCTTTGCTGCTATCATTTCTGTATTTTTTCGCGAAAGGCAATAGATAATTCCCGATTCATTTTCATGTTTCGATATAATAGAGAGGATTGCCTTTAGTTTTTCTCGACTCGTATATCCTCGACGAACATCTAAGCTTAGATTCGGTCGGTCAAATGAACTCACGAATAATTGGTAATTGCGAAGACAAAGCTGCTTTACAATATCTTCTTTTGTCAATTTATCAGCAGTCGCAGTTAAAGCAACAATTGTTGCTTTCGGAAATTCCTGACGAAGTCTTCCAAGCTGTGTATATTCTGGCCTAAAATCATGTCCCCATTGAGAGATGCAATGAGCTTCGTCAATCGCAAACAAAGAAATCTTCATCTGTTGCATCCATGGGATTTCTCTCTGTAGACGTTCAGGTGAAATATAAAGGATTTTCAGCTCTCCAGATTTGATTTGGGAGCGAATAGAAATTATTTCATCTTCACTGTTGGCGCTATTAAGTGCCGCAGCCATAACGCCATTTGCTTTGAGAGCATCCACCTGGTCCTTCATAAGAGAAATCAATGGTGAAATGACCACCGTTGTTCCCTCAAAAATCAAAGCCGGAATTTGATAGCAAATGGATTTACCGCCGCCAGTTGGCATAAGGACCAAAGCATCTTTGTGAGAAAGGATATGATTTACAATTTCCTCCTGCAACGGACGAAAGCTTTTATAGCCAAAAACCATCTTTAAAATTTGCTTTGGATCTTGCATTTGACAAGCACCTTCTTTTCCAGCACTTAAATCGAATTTATTTCTGGCGAATCTTTACCAATGGTTTATTAAATAGATATTTCAGGATTCATCCAACTGATAATTTCCTGTTCTAGCTTGACCTTATTATTTAGCATATATGTTGCAATATCAACATATTTTTCAAGTGCAATTAAAGACTCCGCCTTTTTGAAGTCATTTGATTCAAAAGGCTTGGCGTAATTCCGATATTTTTCCAAATTTTCAACATCCATACAATAGGGCTTAAAATCTATTCCCGTCTTTTTCCTAAGATTTTCAAGAATATAAAACCCGTCGGGATCAATGTCTCCAAAATGATAATACGAAACATTTTTATGTTGATTTTGGTCGAATATTTTCTTCAGCAATATCTGTTTGACACTGTTATGATAACCACTCAAATACAAGAAGAATACATTTGTTCCACGAACCCGATTAAAAGAGGTCAAGTTTTCGACTGTCATCACAGATTTGTTGAGAATGTCAATTTCATCAATGGCGCTAACTTCTGTTGAGGGCAAGGCCAATGCCTTATTTTGCGCAACGTTTATTATTCTACCATCTGCAAACTTTATTTTCGCATTTCCTTTGAAATAGATATAAGAGGGATTTTTATAAACGTTCAAATTTTCCAAAATCGTGTCATAAATTTCTTTGGTTTCCTCCAAACCATCTATGATTTCATGAAAACTCCCGCTTTCTTGAAGAATTTTGCAAACTTTCGTACGATAGATTTTTTCCCATTTCTTGGAATCATGGAGAACTTCGATAGAAAGTTCTCGCTCTAGTATTTCAGGATGATCAGAAAGGATGTAATCAAGCAAATTTATGATATTAGCCGATTCTTCCAAAGGGTATGTGGCCTTTTTATCCGCCTCGATACGACTGATTTGCGTTTTGCAGAAATCGACAATAACAGAATTCTTTGAGAGAAAACTTCTGAAAAAATTAAGCTCTTCTTGTTGTTGAAGTTTTCTTTCTTTTACACCCAGAATATTGCGCACTTTTGGCCAATAATCATCGGTCGTATTGGCTATAATTTTTACAATATGCCGGTCCCTGCTTTCTGTAGAAATCAGGTTTTCAGATTCAAGATTCTTTAACTCTTTTTCAAAATCCTCTATTAAATTTACATCTTCAAAATCATCGTTATATTTGGGATAAACATCTGTCGGCAATATGGAAAACGTCTGACGAACAGAATTTTCGCCTTTATAGGTTTTGCTAGACTCATACTTATGCAAAAGCTTTTCAAGAATCAGTTTTTGGCGACTATTTAAATTCATACTACAGCCTTTTTCAGCCCTTCTTCAGCAATGGTATATTTCCCATCAGAATACAAAGCAACCGTATTATCAATATGGCTGCCAATGCTATCTATTTTTTCAGGTGGAGCGGCATAGAATACCTGGAAGTGATTTTCCTCTAGGAATCGGACCATTTGTTCAATACGTTCCTTAGACAATGCGGAGAACGCTTCGTCTATAAAAGCCAATCGAGCGCAATTTTTATCCTTTGGATAGAATTGCATCAAACTGGCGGCAAGAATGATGAAATAAGGAGTTTGCTTTTCACCTCCACTTGCAGAGCCCTGTTTTTGGGAAAGATTCATTTCTTCACCAGTTTTACGACGAATACTCATATCGTAAACAAAATAATTTCTATAGTCAGAATATTCCATTTCGTCGGAACCCTGTTGCAGAATATCATCTAGAAATTTCTGCACATCCGCATGGAACTTTTCTTGAGAAACCTTTTGTGGGTTGAAAATATCAATGTTGATATAGCTTTCAAGATTGTTGCAAATATCAAAGAAAATCTTTCGATCAGGCCGTTCTTCCATTTTGAATTGGTAATAGTCAATACCAAAAGGAATTTTTTTCAATTCCCTATTGATGATATCAATTTCTTCTTTGGCCTTTTCAATACTTTCTTTTAATTCTGCGATAAAATCGTGAAGAAAAGCATTGCGAAGCTTTATATTTGCTTCTTCCAGTTTATTCTTTGCTTCATCGAGTTTAGCATTGGCAATGTCGAGATACTCTTCACGATAGAATGGAATGAACTCCACTCCAATAAAAGTCAAATCACGTTCGGCAATTTTATTGTATTCAATTTGAATTTTACAAAGCGCGTCTTTACATCGGTCTAATTCCGAAAGGGCTTTATCAACGGTTCTCTTGTCAATAACAATGCAGCCCCGCTTTTGCCCAACAGCCTTTTGATACGTGTCAAGCATGTCTTGCTCTAGTTCAACATTCGCTTGCATCAAACTCTGATATTCGGCCATTTTAGTTTCAACATGTTGATTTAATTCACTAATTCTTTCTTCATTTTTTATTTGTTCCGTCTTATTACTACCAATTTTCTCACTTAAATCATCGCTAGACTCTTGAAGTTCTGACACTTTCTGCGTCGCCATTTCGATTTCGTGAATTGCACGAAGCATTTCAGGACTTTTCTTAAGATCTTCAATATCATTCGCAATCTTTCCAAGTTGCCTTTTCAGCTGTGGGACTTTTTCAACAGACTCGAAATCGTATTCTTCTGGATCCCATTCAATATTGCCACATAAACGCAGCAATTCACTAAATACATTTATTTGGTCGCCAAGTTCTTGCAGGTTTGCAGAGGTCTGTTCCTTTTCCTTCTCCTTCATTTTCAACTGCATTACAACGGCATTCTTGCCCAAACAGGGAACAACGTCATTAGTTTTCATCATTGAAGCAGCATAACTCTTGGTCAGCATGCCATCCTTCATTAAACCACCCTTTGGAAAATCATGAAGTTCTTCGATGGAATCGCAAAGATGAATCCCATTCAGCAAATAATTGGCATACTTACGGGCGGCCTTATTTTTTATTTCCAGAACTTCTGCGGCAGAATCTTTTTCAATATCGCTATCGGGAATTTTGTCAGACAAAACCACATTTGCGTTAGTGAGTTTTTTATCCTTCAAAATTCTTAAGGCGACATCACAATATTCGTCATCAATAATTAGGTAATAACGTTTACGACCAAGGAAAGTTTCTATAGCCCTACGCCAGCTTTCATCCTTGATTTCTTCCACCAATTCTGCGAAGAAACGAACCTCAGATTTTATGGAACGACGTTCAAATTCCTCTTGAATTGTTTGTTTAGCGCTTTCTGCTTCTCGCGGAAAAATGATTTTCTTAGACTGCAGATTTTTGATATCGCTTTCAATATCAGAAAGGGCTTTAATACATTCTTTCTTTTTGTCTTCTAAGCGAACTTTATCAGCCGTATATTGTTCACAAGCAGTTTTGATTTGATTTCCAAATTCAATAAAACGTGTCTGTTTTTCAAAAAGGTCGATTCCCAACTCTGCTAGATTCTTAAGAACCTCCTGAGATTCTCTAGATATCTGGACATCTTTTTCAATCTGAGGAATCAATTGCGTTATCGCAATTTGGAGATTTTTTAAATCAGCAATTGCAGATTCGCAAACCTTAATATCTTCTTTGCACTTCTTCAACTCTTCATTCTTGTTATCAAGCGCATCACTGAGTGTTCTATTGGAATCCCTAACCCTATTAAGGTTTTCACGAGCATAACCAAGTTCAGTTTCGACTTTCCCCTTTTGATCATTCAATTTTCTCTTTTCAAGTTCCAACGTTTTAGAACGAATCTCGCATTGTTTCAAATCCTGCTTGTCTTTTTGCAAGAACTGATAACAAAACATCATCTTACGAATTTTCAAGTATTTCAGTTGTTTTTCGTAGGCAGATGTTGCAGCTTCAATTCTTTCCAAAAGTTCCTTACGCTTTTGGTTATTTTCAAGCATCAGAAGAGCTTCATTATAATGATTTTTTTGTTCTCTCAAAGATTGCAAAGAATTTACATCATTCTGTACAAGTACGGAATCCTTCACAAATTTTTCCACATTCTTTTCAGGCTTAAAGGCCATCATCTTTAAAATCTTTTCGACGTATTTTTTCAAGTCGCCATCACTAACTCGAAGCCCTAATGCTCTTGCAATTGCCGGTTTTGCCTTTTCGCGAGGCATCATTTCCGAAGATTTTACTGGCACACCCTTTCTAGTGAGGTTTTTCCCACTGACAATACTTAGTTTCCCATTCTCAATAGACCTAAAATTAAAATCCTCAATTTTTGCATTCTGAAAAATAAACCATTTAGGTTCTGGAGGATCTTGTACAGACCGAGATTCGATATTCACGCCAACAACAAAATCACCTTCTGTCGGGGAATTAAATTCCATTACAATATAACAGACAACAGCATCTTTTCGGAGGTATCGGTCGGTTCCATTTGACTTTCTGTCACCATGAATATAGGCATTTACCGTTCGTTCCTTATCGTCAGCAGCACGATTAAACTGCGTATTGGCGAATAGCAAATACGACATTGCGTCAAGTATTGTAGTTTTTCCAGTACCATTAACGCCTGTAAACAAGGTGGAACTACCCAACTCAATGCAAACGTTCTGAAAGCAAGACCAGTTTACCAGCAGAAGTTTCTTTGCTGTTTTGCGGAATTCCATTATTATTCCTCCTCGCCTTCTGCATCAAAGCTTTCATCGACAACATCCTCGTTTTGAGAATCTGCATTTGACATTCTTTCTCTCACAACCGTAACAAATGCAGCGAATTCAGACTCATCTAAGGCAAATTGAATAGATGGATAAAGAACTATTACACGTTCATTGTCTGGCGCATTCCAGTTGACAAATATTAAATTGTACCTAGCAAAAAGTTGCAACGCTGTCTTTATATCTCTTTTAATATCAAATGCACCCTTGAATTCAAATTTTTCAAGTTCCGCATTTAATTCAGGGAACGATATCGTTATTTGTTTAGATAAAGATCCTGATTGAACCTTGTCCATATACAACGTCCATAAGCAGCAAAGAATGATACTTTGGAATCTACTGAATTTCTGTTTAGATATAACAACATCAGAGTCATTATTTTGAAGCATCACGACCCCATTGTCCTTTACCACAATATCAAAACCCATCAAGTTCAAGTAATTCGAAAAGAGAACTTCATTTTTTGATACAAAGAAAAAAAGCTTACGATTGTCATCATCTTTATCACGGACAATGAAAGTTTCTTTCAAAAGTCGGCGGCAACACTTTTTAAACACCAACTGTTCAGAGGAGGTGAGGTCATCCCACATTTCATTAATTGTTGACATCTTTTTTTGCCCTCCAATGCCGAATCTTAAATTCGTCTGATTCAACAAAATCTTCATCAATTTCTATCAAGTATCCATTTTCGCGAGCGTATGTTACGGCCGCCATAGATGCAAGAACATCTTTTTTTTCGTTCAGTCTAATATTAGAACTGTCAATCTTACCATTGATTTCTTGATTATCCAAGAATTTTTTCATCAGTTCTTTGGAATATGGATTGTATGATTCCTTTTGCAATTGCTGCTTTTGACGTTCTCGTTCCTCAACACTCATCTCAACAACATCAGCCTCGATATTCGATTGAATACTCTGGTTCTTATGCGGATATTGGAGAGAAGTTTTGTCCACAAATTCGTAATCATGAATATGGAAAAGGTACTGGATTTCTTCGTCTATTTTATTCAACCCATCTTCATCAACATTTTGAACTAAATATCGTATGGTTTCTTCAACATTTCCACGATTATCCTTGCCCTTATTTCGAAGGATCCGTTCTCGTGCAACCGCAATTTTAATATACGCATTAATTTGATCCTTAATACGTTTCATAATCTTATTGTAATCGTCATGGATAAAGCGTCTGGTACTATCCAGCATCCTTACAACTTTATCTTCTGCTGCGCTTCTGGAACAGCCTTCCTCATCCATAACGCTTTGCGTAAGGGATCCAAAATATCCGATTCCTTTGAATTCCTCTAATCGCCTAGATATCTTTTCACGATATAGATGGATATTTTGTTGCTGAACAAGGCGCGAATACTCTTTGATAAAGTCACCGTCACAATATTTGATGATATTCTCCGTCAAACTGACCAAGGAACCTTCTCGGAGCATGCCCTCAATGATTTTTTTGATAGAGGTGGCAAGTTTCTTCAGTGCCGAGGAAAGTTTGCGGGCTTCATCATACACTGGCGTCAGAATCAACTTGTAGGGATTCTGTTCCCCCTGGGCCCAATGTTCTAATGTGTTAAAAATAGTATTGATAGAAACGGAAAATTCCAATCGTGTTGGACGCTTCAGTTTTTCAATAAATTGGGCCAATGCTATGCCGTTATCAGGCATAACTATTGTCTTTTCAAGCGTAGTATCATCCGTTTCTTCTTCTAACCATCCAGCTTGAACAAAACGCCTAATAATAAAATTCGCCTTTATATTCCAATCAGACTCTAAACCTAACTCCGTCGCATCTTCGCCTTGAATTTCAATATGATTCTCCAGTAAATACGCGGCTATCGTATCACGAACAATATCTCGAAGGATTCTATATGAAATTTCATTATCAAATAGGTTATAAATTTTCAATAGCAATTCTGAATATACGGCTTGATTTCGGTTCTTGCTACCAAGAATCGTGAAAAAGTCGCCTGGAACAACATCAAAAATGCTAAGCATATTCACGAGAAAATATACCCAAAATTTTTGACACTTTAGTGACAAAAACGTCTATCTTAACATTCAAAAACGTTTTTTGGCGCAATTTTCGAAAAACGCAGGGGCGTTGCGGACTGGCGACGCAGGGGACGCCTGCGCCATTACCTTGCTGTTGAAAGTGCTGCCAATACTCATTTTCGTGGGGATTTTCGCGTCGCTGGCATTCTGCGGAGGGTGATTTTTTCAATATAAAGTGCCAAAACCTCTTGACAACCGCTTCTAAAATTTATACATTTGAGCAGTAATTTCTGTTTTTTTCGCCTGTAAGCAGATGGAGTTGATATGATAAAGGAATTGATACGTTGGAAAGTCTCTCCTATTGCGGGTTTTTGTCATTTGGTGTATATTCAGGCTATGACCAGGTTTTGCGATATTGACTTTCTCAAGGAATTTATATATATTAACTATTGTCGAGATATCGGCAACAAGTGCGTGGTCCTGCCTCAGTGGACAGAAACAAAAGGCGAGTGGTCCTACCTTAGTGGACAGACTCAAAAGGTGCGAGGTCCTGCCTTAGTGGACATTTTTAAAAGGTTACAATCCCTATCTAGGGATTGTAATCTTTTTTATTATGGAGGCTAGCATGAAAAACGCGAATCAAACTCGCCTAGTTTTTGTCAGAGAAGAATATCTCGACATGCTCCGCCTGGCAGAGCCAAAAGTCAGCACAAAGAAGAGACCCTATGTATTTTTGGCGGTCAAGATTGCAGAGCAGTTCTACTGCATTCCGCTGACTTCACAAACAAACAATGTACGACAGAAGAAAGGACGCAGTAAACGCCCCAATACTTTCACGATGACGATATCCGGCCCTAAAGGGAACGAGATTGCAGTGCTTTTGTTCGGTAACATGGTCCCCGTTAGCGAGAGCCTAATCGATACATGCGTCATCAACAGCGAAATGCTCAAGGACGAATGGATTTTCATCCGTAAGAATCTTGACTCCATTGTCGAAAAGGCCCAGAAAGTGTACCGGAGCCGCACTGAAGGCAAGAACGATTTTGCAAACCTCTGGTGTTGCGACTTCAAGAAGTTGGAAGCCCTTTTATCCGAATGGTTACAAGACAATCATTCCGAAGTTCAAGACGCCATAACCGAAGCAAATGAAATCGCCTCAAGCAAACGCGAGACGAAAGCCTATAAGAATGCCGACGAGATGATTAGGGATATTTTGAAGGGGAGATAAAGGCATTCCGTAAGGAACGCCTTTAATACTTTTGGATCCTATCGCGTCCTCACGGACGCTCCAGAATGACATTCGGGTCTAGATCCTTCGACTTCGTCGGTCGGGACCTGCGTGAGCCTAAAGCGACTCTGTTATGCCCAAGAGCAATGGATCCGGGACGATTACCTTGTGTTTCAATACAAGTATCCCAAATTCATCTTTTCACACGTTTCCGCGCTATTCTTGCATGGGCTAACGGACCCAAGAATTACCGACCATTCTCACCGAACCCTTCCGTCGCAATCCACACGGATTCCCACGAAAAAACCTACAAATTGGGAATCTGCAAAATAAAGACATCTCTTGGGCATTTGGTAGAATGCTACGATATGGAACGAACGATTTGCGACATCATTAAAAATAGTCAAAAAATCGATGCAGAAATTTACGGCAAAGCGCTCAGGCTTTACGCAAAATCAAAAGACAAGAATACCCGCAACCTACTCCATTACGCCCAAATATTGAAAATAGAGAACAAAGTGGCGGAACTTATGACGGTGGTACTGAATGAAGATTAACTACGCGAAAAAATCTTCATTTGCAAAAGATGTTCCATTTGAAGCGACAATTGAATCTTACAAAGAGATTCTTGATTGTATTTTCTAAAAAACGCCCCCGACCGAGTCGAGGGCAGCATCACTTAAGGTTAATTTATTTATAATCCTCCATAATCAGATTCACCGTTCGGCAAGAGTCTCCCCTTGTGCATGGTGTAAATGCGGTCGCCATACTTGAAGCCGCGAGGATCATGGGTAGCCACAAGTACCGACGTTCCCGACTGCGCAAGTTCCGCCAAAAGGTCAAAGACAATCTTGGCATTAGTTTCGTCAAGGTTGCTGGTCGGTTCGTCAGCTATCACGATATCGGGATTGTTAACAAGAGCGCGCACAATCGAGGCTCGCTTGAGTTCGCCACCCGAAAGTTCCGCCGGCATTTCATTCACCAAATGGGCAATGCCGAGAGTTTCGAGTTTTGAATGAATATCAATATCGACCAATTCCGAAATATCCCTCACCTCAATCTTATTGCCCTCGCGAATCGCCCGCGGCAAGAAGATATTTTCAAGCACGGTAAATTGCGGCAAGAAAACGGATTCTTGTGGGATG
>Ga0326511_10001681_pt1 | contig 18221 bp, 34 predicted proteins | sample 0_2496_0518_D_FD_203701 | JGI IMG/M metagenome (GOLD analysis project Ga0326511, IMG submission 203701) | Bovine rumen microbial communities from UC Davis, California, United States - 0_2496_0518 | ecosystem: Host-associated > Mammals > Digestive system > Stomach > Rumen | place: USA... | reverse complement strand
ACTCCGGTTTCCTCTATGAACCCGAGCAATAATAAGTAACACTGAAAAAGATTTGTCATACATCCGTCCTCCTAAACCCTATGCCATCTACATAAAACCATTCTCTGTGATTGCATTCGTCTATTCCGCATACTAAATCAGACACACTCATACTTTCTGAATGATAATCCTCGGGATGATTTATATTAAACTTTTCAAATAATTGTTCAAGCATTCGGTTGTTTAATTTATCTCCCTTTATTTCTCCAGAATAAACCATCACATAATCTACAATTTCCACTGTATGTTTTATATGGTCATATGAAACATACTTATTAGGATCACTCGGTGGAAGTTTCCATATTTCATACTTCATAATTAATCCTCCATTGTCTTACAATCACTTACTACTCCGCCGCAATAAAGACCTCCGCTTCTATAAGCACCGGCCATTCTTCTGAGGAAACACGACATAAGATCCTTAAAGTTTTTATCACTCGTATACCATTCATCTATCTTTTCATAATCTAAATCTCCGTATGGAATATCTCCGTCAGCTACGCCTCCCATTAGCCAGCCATCAAATACATCTTCATCATTTATCTGTCTTGCTATATACTCCATACATACAACCATCTTTGCTCGTTCAATTGTTTTCTTATCCATAATCAATCCTCCTTTATCTTTCCACGAAAGCATACCGAGTATCCGTTTTCTTTATGCCAATCACATCTTTGTCCGAGATTATCTTCTGAGTGAAAACATTCATCACATAAAAATATTTCTTTTCCGCAATTATCACAGACTCCTTTATATTGAACTTTTGCGGGATCAAATTTATTTGTTACCATCCAAACATTTTCGTTTCCGCAATGAGGACAAACTTCTACAACATCTTTCATAATCAATCCTCCATTAATCAACGAATAACTCACGCATATAATTCAGCAATCCATTTTCTGAATCATCTTCTTTGTACTCATTCCAGTCATTCCAATCCATATAATTGATTTCCGTATTCAATTGTAATATTTTCTGAAACATTTCATATGTTTCGTCTGACACCTCATTGATTATCAATTCCAGCGCCTCATTTAATCGGCTTTCCATATTCATCTCCTTGGTAAATAGTACACCCAATACTTTCCAACTAACTCTTGCGGTGATACTATAAAGAATGTATAAGCATGTCTCTGCGGATCCTTTAATAGATCCGCATAACATTTCATCATTTTTTCTTTCGTATTATACTCACAAAACTGAAACATATTAGTTCTCCTTTATGAGTTTTCCGATTACCTCGTAGAGTTCTTCGAGTTCCTCACCGGTCAAGCCAATACCTTTTCCACACTTTTCATTTCCGTCTTCGTCTACACTCCATAACCTCAAATCATATTTAGGATCACGATTATTCCAAGACAGATAACGCAGCTTAACAGTTCCACCTTTTGCTCTTGGTGTTAGTTCTCCACACTCTTCAAGAACCTTACAATTGATTTCCTTATTATCTGATGTACCACTTTTCTTAATTGCCATAACTTTTTCCTCCTATATATTATTAATCTGACTTGCTATCATATCTGCCGTATGGGTATAAAGAACATTAGGATATTTATTTACAGCTTTGCTGTAATATTTCCATTCTTCTTTATCAGTAAAGGCTCCCATATGAAACCGAATACAATACATTTCCTCTTCGGTTAACTGCATATGTCCGGATAACATTATTACTGACTTATCTCCATGGCCTCCCATTGTTTTGTTTTCATTATATTTCCATATCTCGTGATCATCTTCCCAACCATCGAAAATATAATCATCACACTTACAAACATCATGTAGTAATCCAACCAACATTGGACTTTCTTTCCGCTGCCAAATAAGTCCTAACTTTTCGGTTAAACCACACAATGCCCTGGCAACTTCAACACAATGTAAATATAAATCTCCGTTGTTTATTCCATGATGATGTATGGATGCCGGTTTGTCATAAAACCCTATTGACTTTAACCACATCTCACAATCTTCTGTAATGATATCTGGGAGCATTTCCTGAACACTTAACATCAAACTACCTTTCCTTTCCCATGATAAAACTATGCTACCTTTCCACACTTAAGAAGATATTGTATAGGATCAGAAGCATTACACAATTCATAATTGAACAGCGCGTTCTTTATTATATGTGTCTTTCCTGCTCCAAGACCTTTTAGTTTTTCAAGAGTATCCTCTTCTATACGCTCTATCAAATCTCCTACTGTTGCAACGCTATTCCTTCGTAAAAGGTTTTCTACCGCCGTTGGAAGTTCAAGTTCCGCTATTGAATTATCATTAAGATTTTCATAAGTAATAATTGTTACTGTCATATCAATCGTCCTCCATCCATTTCTTTTTACGTTTGTAATCTCTCTTGTTCTTATGAATTCGTTCGCCTATATTGAAGGGAATTAAAACCCTTCGTTTCTTATCCTGCTCTCGTTTTTCTTTCTTTGTCATTGGTCATCACGCAATCCTTTCTATTACATCACCCAATGTTGTGTCTTTAACAATCGTCACTCTCTCCTGATCTACATCTAGATATTTAGAGATACAAAACTTATACGGTCGAGGTTCACCAAATACACTTTCGTCATTAATATGCAAGCTTGACTTTATTGGTTTCCCAAGAATTTCATAGAAGTATTTATATACTCCAACAACTTCTCCTTCATAAGTTGCATACGGATGTATCATACTGTTACTCTTATAATGTATTTTTTGTCCTATCTTTAAATCAATTCCCTTTTGTCCTACCATGCGTATTCTCCTTGTTTTCTACGTAAGCTTGTCATTATATTTGATGCCTCAATATTATTTTTTGCTTTGACGATTGCATCCAGAGTTTCATTTGTATATAACTTTGGATAGAAATCTATAAAATCTTTTGCTGCATCATAAATATCAGCACGTTCATTCAATTCTTCGAGAGCTTTTATTTTCTCTTCTCCCTTAAGTTTACAGATCTTATTGTATGCCTCCTTAAACGCACCAGTCCTTAGATCTTTCCGCATTTTCTACATTCCTTTCTATTTAGTATAAGTTTATGTTCCTTAATTAATCGTCTCGCTATTGGTTCTTGTATAACCTGCGGTATTACACAGGTCTCAACGCCATTTCTCTTATAAATTAAGTGACCACCATGCTGTCTCACAAAAGTGAAACCGTTTGATTCGAGAATTCGATTGAATTCAAATCTCGTATATCTCTTCATCATCTCACCTCCGTTATAGTTCCGTTTTCATATAGATAAGGGTGATCACTAAGTATCTCATCAGGCATTACCTCAGTTGCATTGATTTCTTTAATCATCTCTACCATATACTGAGTATTAGGATTCTTTTCTTCATCATCTCTTATTAAGATCAGCTCGTGAATACTCGAAGGAAGAACAAGAATTCTCTTTCCAATTGTTTCTTCGTAACTTTCAAAGAGATCCGGAAAGAGTAAAGCAGACGATCCGTACTTCATATCCACAGTAGATAAAACATACATTTCATTTCTCATAGCCCCAGGCATAGGAATGATATCCGCCATATCCTTCAGACTAATTTTGTTAGCCATATTTTTCTTAGACTGTTCGAATAAATCTTCTTCAGTAATACCCCACTTGTCGAGATGTTCTTTCTTTATTGTGATTGCAAAATCTCCGTTAATTGCCTTGTAATATACATTGAGATCGAGGTATTTTCTTGTTGCCATATCTCCCATAATGCCACCTGAAAGATATGGTATTATACTCTTCTTAATGTTTTCGTAATTTACAAAATCATTTACCCAATCATTAAACATATCAGGAGATATTTCGTTTTCCTTATACACCCTGACTATATAACTGGCTATATTTTCTATGCTGGCATCAGTATCAAAGTCTGGATACATATTTACCCGCACCCTTCCTTCTCCTAAAACAACTCCAATTCGTTCGTCTCCGTTCTTATTTACTATTGTTATTTCTGCCTGATATCCTCTGTTGTTAAGAACCTCTACTACCATATTTGCTTTCTCTAACATTTTTGCTGTGTACATATTAATTTTCCTCCTTAATTAGTTTTCATCTACGCCTAAACCACAACAGTTCCTACACATTTCATCCTCATATCCCATATACGTATCAGCATATGGACAGATGTAATGCGTTATTTCTTTTCCGGTTTCCTGATCATATTCAGTTACCGGATCATCGCACGGTGTATGCATCATCTTTAATTTCTCCTTTTAATAAAATGTACCTACATCATCAAAGTTCCATACCATTTCTTCATTATAGTTTTCTCTGAATTTTTCTTCAGATATATTTTCCTCTTCTACATCAAGATCATCCACTTCCCAGTCTCCATTTTCATCAGGTTCAATGTTGTCTATATAATCAATGTAGTCATCTGCATTATATACATCCACATCTTTATCAGACGGAACTACTATCTTTACTGTGGCTTCCTGCTGTCTAACTAACTTAACTTCTATTACATTGTATGATGTAGGATAAAGAATTTCTTTTACATCATATAATTCTGCTTCATCTTTTGTAAGTTTAAGCTGCTCTAATATAGTTTTCTTATCATCTTCTGCAAGATTTTCTACAAGTGCTGCTATTGCGTTTGAAGCAATAGTTTTTGTTCTATCGTGAGCATCCTTTTCTTTGAAAAGATTATTCAAAGGGTTTTCTATATTGTATAAATCCAAGATTGCCTTCTTTAATGCTTCTTCCTGGGTGACATCTCCATATATATCATAATAATGTCCCCAGTCCCATCGTGAACCGATTTCTTTTGTCTCATCATAGTTAGTGACCGCCGCATACTTTATTACTCTGCCTTCGTTTTCAATTTCCACTACACTTCTCTGACCATACCTTATAATCTCTCTTGTTTTATCCATTTTTTCCTCCTAATGGTTTGAATTATACTACCTTATTTTAATTTTGTCAAGTATTTTAATAGATATAATAATCTATTATGTCGTTCCAGCATATATCGGGGTTATTCACAAAGAAATTATACATACATTCTGCTTCAGATTCTCCACCAATCGTTACATCTACTTCCTCCTTTGTCTTTGGATCTAAGTATCCTATTTCCATACCAGATACTACTACGCTACCATATAAGTCTCTATAATAACTTTCGTCTATATAGTATCTACTATCTCTATAATATATTCTCGGTATAAATTCGTACTGATCACAATCTTTAATATCAAGGAGTTTCTTTACCACTTCGATTGTGTTTAACATTTCCTCAAAGAGAACATACTCTTTAACCGTATGCTGTTTATAATATCCGCAACTTAAATTTACACTTGCAATTTCACAAGCGTCGCTAAGTTCCACAATATCTGTGAAAGAACCTTGAGCCTCTACATAACCGGTAGTTTCTGTTATAAACTTTGTGAATGCCGGATTATCACAGTCATAGAATACCGCATCATTTTCATTTGCACGATCAAGTTCTATAAGATATTTCATTTCTCTTAAGTCATTTATATACTTTGTCTTACAGAACTTAGTTGCACCGACACTTCCGATTTCCTCATCTTCACAGAACAAAATACTCGGTCGGTATCCATCACGAATAAGTTTATTTATCATATAGATTCCACATCTATCATCGCCTCCTATACCGTCCTTACTTTGAATACGTGTCTTCCCTTTATAGCTGTGCATTACATAACTATTACATTGTACTTTATGTACGGTATCCATATGTGCTGTCACAAGATAAGGTATTTTTCCTTTTGCATATAGGAAACCGTCTCCGTCTATTACTTTATAACGATTGCTTAATAAGAAATCTTTTAAGTATTTCTTCAAATCCATTTGCGATTTATAACACAGTGCTATAAACTTATTGATTTCCTTCTTAATGTTTTGATCCATATATAATTCTCCTTTCTGTTAGGCAACTTCAGTTTCTTCAGCGGGAACACAATCTTTACACATATCGTGTTCGAAGTCGAACTCGTCTTCAGTAACGAATTCGCCACACTCTTCACAATAATAAACTTCCTCTCTGTTTCTCCATACTCCGTCTTTGCATTCAACATATTCTTCTCTTTCAGCACACCTCTCACAACAATAATATTTATCATCGTCGGTGTGTATCACATCGTCATCATTTAGATATATCCATTCTCCACAATATTCACACTCACCAAAGTAGCCTGAATTTTCTACAGCATCAGTGCAAGCCTTTCCATAACCGGATATGTAATAATAATCATCTTCTCCGCCGACTTCCCATTCTTCATGGAAATCACAATAGAAGCAGCAAGCTTCACAATACCACTCTCCATTTATGTAATGCATATTTTCTGTATCTTCTACAGCTCCGCACCCATAACAAGTGTGTTCGTTCTTTACCTCTTCCACGCAGTCTTCACAAATAACGCACTCATCATAGTTAGTATATTCTCCACAATTAGGGCAGATAGAGCTGGATCCAATTACAATAGACTTCGTATTAAGTGTTTCTGTACCGGTCATTCCCTTCCAATATGAAACATTACAATCGTTATATTCTATATGATCGTGATATCCGGCTCCTTCGTAATCTATAACTTTTTCACATTCATCAGTTCCCTTTCTGTTTACCCACATATTAGGAATACCATAACACTCTGCTATTATCTTTTGTACTATCTCACGGAATTGTTTTGCAAGTGATGAATCTCCGCCATCTCTACCGTCTGGATAATTTCTACTCTGTATCAACTTACCTTCTCCAAGCGAGAAGAAACAACGATTTAATTTATCTCTTAATACAAGTTCTCCTTCAGGATCATCTGGTCTTACAGTGTACAAAACAAATGTAGTATTATCACTTCCGTATGAAGTAGTACCTCCACTATAACAGCCTGAATAATTATTCTCGTTGCCACGTTTATTTGTTTTATCAATAGTATAGCAAGATGCCCAATCATTTCCAAACGAAGCCGTGAGAAATGCTATCCGGTCGGTTGTTATAATTGTTTTCTGCTTAAAGGTAAGCGGATTAATTGCATCACAAAATTCCGCATATCTTCTATTATAACCGTCGTCATATTTTCTTCCCGTTATAGTAGTCTTCATATCTTTAATCTTGTCGAGTTTAAGTGCTTTACACATAGCACCTATTACACGGCTAATTTTCTTTCCAACTACCGCGTTAAGATTAGTGTCTAACATCTGCCCAACACTTAAAAACATATCAGCAAGTTCCTGCGTTTCTATAAGCTGGCTGGGATTATTGATGATATAATCAAAAATATCACTTATTTTATACACCAGTTTTGCATCCGCTAATGCAACTCTACGGGCACCAAATGAAGTTGAATTATTCTGAAAATATAATTTTGCTTCTCTCCATTTATAAAACTCGTTCATACTCTCTCCATATGAAAAGCCCAAGATTTTAGTGGTGTCTCTGTCCCTAGATAGTAAACACTCAAATGCGTTTACTATTCTTTCCATTTTCTGGAATGCTTCAACTACATCATCATAATAATATACTTTCCATTTACATTCCTGAATAGTATCATTAAGATTATCCATTACCCAGTTTCTAAATTTATAGACTATATCTAAATCTATTGTTCGGACAAGATCTGCATCGAATACTATACTGTGAGTTCTGTTATCCCACAGTGGATGACGAGAAAGTAAATCATTAAGCTTCTTTTTCCGTTCGTTTGAATATTCATTTGCTTCCCGTACATATCTATCTTCATATGGATACTTAATAAAAGTATCTGAAGAACAAGAATATTCTTCGTAAAGTTCTTCTTCCATCTTCACACATCGTTCAAGATATTCGGTGTCATCTCTTTCAGGCACTTCAATTTCCGGGAAGTTTGCTATTTCTTTTTCCACGAATACATCCTCCTCTCCTGATATAAACATATCTTCTGTCCACTGCCAACGACCGTCATCTATATCGAGTCTAATGTCATATTTACCATCTCTAATGGCGGTAATGATTGCTCTTCGTTCTCTGTACTCTTCCATCGCTGGAGCTACATACACGGTATAATCATCTCCGTGATGTAAATCGCCTTTGATTACTACTTCATCTCCTACATTAAGCATTTAATTTTCCTCCTTATGCTGCAAGATAAGTTTCGGATACTTCTTCCCTTCCTTTTCCGTATCCAGTTCCGGTGTTAAGAAGTTTATACTTCTCACATTTGAATCCTCTATCCTTAATCCATTTCCATACAAAGGAAATGGCATCAGGATCATTGCCAAGCCAGCGATTGTGCTTGCCGTGTATCTGAACAATATAGTTCTGAGGGTTGACCTCTATTGTATAGAATGGAGTATCTATTTCGTCATTCTTACGAAGGAATACTATATTTGTATTGCCTTGTGCGTGACTTTCAAGATAAGAACCTACACAATGACTAAGTGACATACCCTCGCTAGTGATTTCTGCTAGTGATTTCGGCACTACGATTGAGTATTTCTCACCGTGAGATTCGAACTTCTCAATTCTATCTTTCTGAAGTTTATCGAATTTCTTTTTGTATTCCGCTTTGCGTTCTTCTTCACGGAGTGCATACAATCTATTGCGTTCTTCTCTATCGGCCCGTTCTAAAGCCAAAAGATTATCGTGAAGAACTGTTATATCTTCAAGTGTTTTGAAGTCCGTAAAATCAATTTCCGGTCTATTAAACAACCTAAAATAGATTTCTTTTGCATCTAAATATGTACCAACAGCTCCCGACTCTTTCATTTCAAGGCGGAATAACTTTTCGATTAGGTGCCTCTCTTCATCGGTTAGATTGCGGGGATTATGTCTCATTGACCACTGGTTTATACCAATTATCGTTCCCCAATAATGCCAGCCCATATTTTTTAGACCAGTCCAATAGAGTTCTATGGTTTCTGCTGATAAGTCAGTTATATCTGTCCGCCCGAATATTTGTTTCATGTCCTTAATTGTTCTTGAAGAATAACGATCAACACTCTCTACTCTACTAAGAAGTTCTTTATTTACTCCAAGGATTTTATATACACTCCCTTTACGCTCGTTTATCTTGTCAAGCATAAAAGTTTCCTTTAATCTCGATATAACTTCATCTCCACATTGCATATATTGTTTGGCTAATTCCTTATATCCCGACTTATATAACTTCTCTATAATCGGATGTCTAAGCACCGAAATGAGGTTTTTAAGGAAGGCGAAAGAATTACGTTCAATATTATCAAACATTTCCATATTCCACTTGATAGGTTTCCATTCTAATAATTTTTCAAAGTTAATCCTTTGAAGATTATTATCATAGAAATAAATTATCGAACTCAGGTTTTTACCCACAACTCTATATCCATTAAGTGTGTTTTCCATAATGGATACTTTTCCTTTATTATCAATGAAAATCCTCGCAGCTTCCTTACTTGTTCCGGTAGACTCATACTTATAAGTATTATAATTATATATTTCTTCTGCTTTGAATAATCTGAACACCGCATATTTATCGTCAAGTATATTGAACTCAATCGTATTCCCTATGTAATTCCTCACCGGGAGTTCATATGTCAAAAGTTTTGCGGTTAAATCACTTATAGGTCGTTCTTTTTCTTTCTTAATAAACTTTGCTAATTCCCAGAAATTTGATATTGCTATTTCTGAATGTAGATATCCTATTGGTGCCGTATTGCATCCACAAAATTCCTGCAAAGTTTCTTCGAGATTGTTAGGTTTTTTTCTCCCGTATGATGCCATACCATTCAACTCTCTTATAAGTGTGCGGTTATAAAATCTTCCGTCGTCCTCTTTCCAAAGACGATTTCCGTATTCATCATAAGGAAGCATAGTCTTTCTATCTATAAATAACCGCTTCCAGCCATATGTATATCGTTCATATATCCATTCCCGCTTTTCTCCTTTACGACCACGACTTCCGTCTACCATTTCTATTTTTGCAATCTCAAGTACGCCGTGTCCTATGTTCTTAACATATGCTCCTTTATATCCATAAGATGAAGAAGAACAATAGTCGTATCTTTCGTAACCATACGAATACCACTTTATTATTTCCGGTCTCTCATTTACGGTTACGACTCCGTTATACGGAACATAATATTTTCTGTAACTACCTAATTCTTTGTTATGTCCTTCCCAACTTATTGCAAATATAGGACAGAACTTTTGATCGGGTTCCGTATGATTCGCTGCATATCTCTTAATAAAGTTTTCTGTTTTCATAATTATTCTCCTTCATCTTAGGGGCAGCCGAATGACTGCCCGGACTACCGCGTTTTAATTAATACAAGTAATCATCTTCGTCGTCATCAAAATCATCGAGTTCCGTTTCCAGATTCTGTAACTCGATCGTTGCTCTTGCTATAAGCAACTGTTTGACAACGTCATCCGCCATCGGTATTTCTTCCATATCATCGAGGTTTGCAATTTCCGTTGTGTCAAGGTAGATCCGCTTCGTACCATATGAAATCAGCATTTCATTTCCAAGTACATCAACCGCCTCGTCGGGCTTAATTTCGTTTGCCGCTATGGTTATAGCGTTGCGGATATAGTCCGCTGCCTTGTAGACATCTCCGTTAGTAGCCAGCACAGCTTCGCGGATTAACTTGATACCAGCCTGCTTATCTGTTTCGCTTACATATCCAAACATCAGCATGGGTTCCGGCTTATTGTTGATAACCGGTATAAGACCGCCGTTTCCGTTCTGCTGAAAGTCAATAGCAAACTGTCCTTCGGTCTTAATATTTTCGTTTGTGTTGATGATAGCATCATTTGTGGGCATAGTGTTGTTTTCCTCTCTGTTTTCGTATGGCATTTTAATTCTCCTTTCTATCTGCTTCAACTATAACTGTTATTTCTCTTTTAGTCCAATATATTGTTGTGCCTATAATTACATATGGCTTGCTTTTTTCTGTCATTTCTTGCTCCCTTCTACAATTATTTCTATTCTTCCGTAATGAAAATTCTACATCGGACTCCGTAGTAACGCTCGACAAATTCTACATTTGCGTAGAAGTCTTCATCATTGAAGTCGTAGGCACGACTGATATGGATCTGTTCTCCGTTGTTGGTTATCCAAGAAAAGTGGAACTTTGTTGTGTTTGTCATAACGTATTCTCCTTTCCGTTATCTATAATTATTGCTACCATTGCACCGATTAGTGACAGTGTAAAGACCGCCGCTCCTATCATTCCTCGTTCACCTCGCTTTCTGCTTACCTCCTTATTATGATTTGCGTGTGAGTACATAGTGGCATCAAAGAAGTAGGCTCAATAATTTCTCTTATTAAATCATCGAGGATTCTCCGTTGCCACTTGTATTGTGGGTTTGGGATACAAATAACTACGGCTCCATCATAATCATCGTTTCCCTCAAAATGATATTCAATTCCGTTGCACCGTAACATAAATGTGAAATCATGCTTCTGCGGTGTGTCGGAATATCCGTAGATGTAAGTGTCGCCAGTCATTTAATCAGCTCCCTTCTTCTCACACCGTGAGAATTATAAAAAATTATACCGTGCTTCTAAATTCGCAATATCGTTATCAATGTCGTAATCTTCTCTTGGAAAATATCCGCGCCACTCATCTCCGAATTCAAATGTAAGCACGGGATTAGAAAATTCTCCAATAGAGGCACCATATTTTTTATATTCTCCTTTTCTGAAGAATTTTTCCAACAAGTGCATACTCTCGAAAAAATCATTTTCATATGCACCACATATGTCTAACCATTCCTTTTCACAATCTGAATTCCGGAATGATTTAAGTGCATTATACAGACTAATAATGTCTGATTTTTCTTTCTCATCTAGCCTTTCCCATACATCAAATTTAACATTCCATTTATCCTGACTTTTCTCGAAGATTTCCGTTGCTTCTTTTTCAGTTTCTGCAAGTATATCCATTTCGATTGTTTGTCTTACTGTATATAATTTCTGCCCCATTTTCTATTCTCCTATTCCATAATATAGTCCGGCACTATATCGAGCATAGTCGCTGCAATGGAAAGCCAGATTTTCTTTCCGCTTTTAGTGCGAATAAGAACACGGTTTTCCGCTATACAATCTCGCTTGCAATTATACTTTGCGAGTATTGCGTCTAACTTTGATAGATCACATCTTAACATAGTTATTCTCCTTTGTCAAGTTTTAATTTTTCCTTGTGTCTACAAGGAGTTCCGCAATGTAATCCAGATAGTCTATTTCGCTTGCAAATAAGCGGTACTCTCCGTCTACATATCCCATGTAGCCGGTGGATGTATGATAACCTTTGATTTCCATTATGCCCATTCCTCCCGAATATTTCCATTTGGATCAAACATCCTTAAATCTTCTCCGCAATTTGTAGACAAGACTTCGTCTATCGTCATATTTTCTGTTTCTGAAATATAGTTAAGTGCCCATTCAAGCAGAGTACATATTGCCTGCTTTTGCTGCTGGGTTTTTCCCAGCGGATTTTCCGTTAATACAGAATTCATTTCTTCTGTTATATTGTTATTTATTCTGCGTAGTTTTTTAATATCATACTTATTCATTTTCATTTGTTTTTTCCTCCATTATCTGAGATATAAGTGTTCTGTTCCGTTGAAGTTAAGAACGTATGTATCTGTATTTTCCGTTACCATATAACAGTTATGAATTGCTGTATATTTTCCGAAGCAAATACCCAGAATGAAAGCGGTAGCGATTACTGCCGTAGCTAATACGATTTTAATTTCAAGTTCATTGTTATTCATTGTTATATTCCTCCTTTAATTTGGTTAAGTTGCCTTGACTCTGCCTTTACACGGACTTGTCACCGTTTGCCTTGCGGCAAGTGGCATTAAGGCGCGGAGAACACCCCTCTCCGCCAGAGGACTACGACATTACCTCCTTTCGCGCAACGTCCGTATCGTAGTTTACTTCTGTTGCTACCCGCTGTCTTAGGTCGTCGGGCTGCCACCTATTAAACTCCTTTCCCTAGATACTTTTGTTTTCCCTAGATACGTTTGAAATTTCCCTTGGCCGTTTTCCTTTTTCTCTTTTCCCTTTTCTCACGGTGAGAATTATGTAAGAGCCGGGATTACGCCAAACTTTATACCGCCTAGAATTTCGGCTTGTGCAAGTTCACGGGTCTTATGTAAAGATCCATACTTATTACGGTATGCCATAGCTTCAGAATCCGTAAGATAAATTGCAGATATCTTGTTACAGATAACTGTATAATACAGATGTTTATCATATGATAAACGCGTATAGCGATCGCTTGAGTGATACATTATATATCCTCCCTTTTGTATTCGGTAAGAATTTCCGCACCGGATCTTATAAGAACATATGCATAATTAAATGACATACAATATGCCCATCTTTCCGCATCGTATTTTGAGTCTGTCCTGTAATGTCTACCTTTACCCTGTTCAACTTTTTTTTCATCACCATATTCAACTATATACGTATTACTCATAATTCAACCCTCCTGTGTTTTATACTTATGAATAATCCCACAATCAAGTGCCACTATGTCACACATAATGACACTCATTCTAAGATCATTCTCACGGTGAGAATCATCAGTCCATACTAAAATTATAAGCATACTCATTCTCGTAGTCATACCAAGCAGAACGGTATTGCTGCTTAAATGATGCTATATCACCAAAGATAGTATTATTACGTGCGTCTATCCGGCTATGACGATCACCGTCAGCTAATGTGAGTGCATTGTCAATAGCCTTTCGAGCATAGTCACATACATCCTCCATCATATTGAGCGGCATACATCCGGTAAGACATAACATATCTATTACTTTATCATACATTTCATTCATTTTAATTATTCCTCCTATTTTCTCACGGTGAGAATTAATATGTAAGATACGCTGTACCCTTGTGCATCTTGTATCTGAATGACAGATCGTACTTATGTGACTTTTCAGCCGTATGTGTCGCACAGATACAATCGCCACCAAAATCGGTACGCATAGTTAATTCGGTTATATTCTTACAACGTACGGCTCTATCTTTGTAGCATTGCGCTGCTTGCCGTACATACTCTACATATTTAGTACATTCTTCAAGAGTGCCTACAAACTCACTCCCTTCGACAGTATAATTACCATCGGCAGACTTTTTGAGAGTGTACTTACCCATACGTATTGTATTGTCATCTTTTCTCACGGTGAGAAGGGTCACCTTGGGTTTAGTGGTTTTGTCGATCTTGCCACAATCCGGAGCCTTAGGTTCGGAATATATCACACGTATATCGCATACACAACGACAATTGCGGTAAACTTTGCCAGAGGGTGCATTATACGGACGTACTTTTACGACTTCGTACCACACAATAGCATCCGGGTGCTTTTTTCGGCAACGCTCTAATGTCGTACCTAACGTTAAGTTTTTATCGAAGTTATAATTAACACCGTCCAGATATTGACAAAGAACGCCTTTATATGTGTACCAAACTTTGAAATTTTTATGCACTAATGACATACCAAACACCTCACAATTATTCCGGATTTTTCTCACGGTGAGAAAAGTCAAAAAAAATAAAGGTTGCAATGGGCGGATCAAACCGCCCATTGCGGAGAGGATAGGCGGATTATTCCGCCTTGTCCTCTTTGAGCCACCGCTCCCAAGTAGCCTTTTCTACCGGCCTTGTTATCTCGTTGCCGTCAAGGTCAATCATACGGATAAGCAATGTGTCCGGTTTGTTATCGCCGGTAGTATCAGCCTTGCCGGTAATCGCTCGCTCGATATCGTCACGCTTTTTGCCGATGATATCTTCAAACTTAACGCCCTTATAGCAACCCTTGTCTTTCGCCTTGCGGATTAAGTCAACCTTTGAAACGCTGTATTTTTCAGCGTAAGCGTCATAACCTTTCCCGAAAGTTGATAACAGATACTCAACGTTGTTAGCGTGTTTGCTTATGTTCTGATAGGACACATCAAACAGTCCGGCAAGGGTCTCAACCTTGATACCCTTTACCTTGTTTGCAAAGTAGCAAACTTTTGCAAAGTCCCAAGCACTTGTCTTATAGGCATTAACCACCTTTTGCACGTCGTCGGTAAGGGTCTTACCGTCCGGCTTTACTACTTCCTTAAAAGTGATAATACAATCTGTGGATTTTGTAAGAAGATCGATGTACTTGTTGGTTGTTGCTGATTTTGTTGTGTTGTCTTTCATTTTATTAGCGTCCTTTCAATCGCTGTGGTTCTCACAGTGAGAACCGATATTTTAGGCTTTTTCTCACGAGTGAGAAAAAAGCAAACTATGGGGTTCAGGTCGAACCGCTCGACCTAGTATTATAGTAAGCGAAAAGGGAAGTAAAATATAGCATAATTATAGTTATTTTACACTTAAAAACGGGGGTATTAAAAACGAAAAATAGCCGGATCTACTGGATTATTGTATATGCTACTTCACCCACACATCAACCCCAAAAACTACCAATAAAACTACCTACCACCCTAATCCACCTCCAATCGCCTCCCGCATCGTAAAACCACCCACAAAACCAGTATATGCATAAATCCTGCATATTATGCAGAATTCGTGTATATTACGCATCCAGCCCGCAGAATCCCCGTAATACCGCGCAAAATTAAACCCTTGAATTATATCCAAAATAATGATATGATATGGGTGAAGAATTGGAGTGGATAATAATAAGTATTATTTGTTTATTAAGTATTATTTGTTTTAAGATCTGCCAAAAAGAAAGTGGATTTTCCATTTTGACTTGACAAAAAGAAAGTAGAGGTGGTTGTTATAGGTGCAAAAAACATAGATATTATATGCCCAAATAAGCTGGTCACGTTTTTTGACTCAACTCCACTTTTGGTCTATTGTCTCTCTCAAAACGCTTATAAAATAGGCAGAAATTGTGTCAGATGGGAAACTATCGCATATTTAATGAAGTGCCCTGTACCGGTGCAGCAAAAAAAGAAAAAACAAATATTGGACGCATTGGATAATTTATGCGACTTGGGATTTATAAAGAAAGAGAATTATTGGGGATATATAATTGATGCCAATTCATTCTATAATCAAACGGAAGGTTTTGAAAGATGTTCTTATGAAGCATTAATGACTCTCAGAGACAATGCTCCTCTTTTTCAACATTATATGTTAATTAAAAAAGGATTGATTAACGGTAAGTGCACTTATGATATTAATTATTTTACAAAGATGGAGAACGTGAGTGAGCGCACTATTGCCAGACGAAATCAAGAGTTAATCAATTTGAAATTAATAGATATATATAGGACAGTCAAAGATGATAAATACGATCGCAATGTTTACGTGCTTCATAATGATAAATATGTTACCGGCCAGAATTTTAGTAATCTTGATCGCAGTGTATCTCAGCGGTATAACTCTTTTGTAAAGAATCCGGATAAGTTTACTCCTCTTATGCGCAAGACGCTGCGTAAGCAAGTGGAAGAATATAACGCCCGCAATCCGGATCGAGCAAAAGATCTGACTGTCTTTGATACCGAGATAAATTAAACCCTTGAATTATTCGAAATTATATAGTATAATTAAACTGAGGGATAATAATAGAAAGGAGTCATTATGTACGAAGAATTAAAACTACGCTACTCTTCTTTTGATTTTGCTTCCGCAATAGACGAGATACTCGCATGGGAAGCGGAACTTACAGAAGAGAATCAGATAAAGAAAAATGTATTGCGCGGAGTTCTTGATATCATTCTTGACAATTGCGTATTTGAATAAAGGAGAGTTTATGTATCCTAAATTTAACTTATATTGCTATTACCCGCAATTCAATCATATGTACGCCCCGAAATATTTCGACTGGGTTACTGATGGGAGCGGGGTAATTAATTTTTGGGTAGACGACTATATAACGAAACAACCTACTGTCTGTAATGGGCGGGCTGATATGGCTATGCTTATAGAGCCACGCACTATACAACCATCTATTTATGAATATGTAGAAAAGCACAGCAAAGACTTTTCTCTTATATTTACTCATGATGAAAGAATACTTAAGTTGCCGAATGCACGACACATATTCTTTATGAACTGGTATAAGACTTATGATGTACCTAAAACCAAGGCTATTTCAATGGTATGTTCTGACAAAGTAATGTGTAACGAACATAAGCAGAGACAGAAGCTTGCGGATATGCTGGGAGATCGAGTAGATCACTACGGGATGTATAAAGGTGGTTATAAGTGTGACTATTATGAGTGCCGTGCCGAGTATATGTTTGAAGTTGTGGTGGATAATAATTGGAGTGGGTATTGGCTTTCAGAGAAACTCGCTAATCCATTGGCTAGTAAGACTATTCCTATTTATTTAGGAGGCCAATACTTTCCGGATGATATAGATACCCGAGGAATACTCACGGTTGATTCTATAGATGAGATCCCGGATTTAGTTACTCATATACTTGAATCGCCTGAATACATATATAATAATCTCCTTTACTATGCCGAGAAAAATTATAACACGGTTGTTAATAAATATCATGTATTTGAAGATTGGTTTTATCAGGAATATAAAGATGAGTTAAATAAGTATGCAAGCCTCAGTGTAATTAGTAATAACTGTATGGGAGGCTGTTTACTTCATGATCTTAAGATACCATACCAGTCTCCTACTGTAAGTCTTCAGATACTTCCGGAAGAGTATCCAAAGTTCTGTGAAAATATAAAGTATTATATGCAGCAGGAAGTGAAGGAATGCAAGGCCGAGGATCTTTCTGAGAAACATAAACAATATCTTATGAATATGTTTGATAAGATACCCGAGATGCCTTATGGACTGTGCGGTGACATTTTGATTTGTTTTCAGCACTACCCTACTTTTGAAGCCGGAAAGGTTATGTGGGATAAGCGGGCTAAGAGATTTGATCCTAATCATGTAGCATTTATATTCTATTCGAGAGATCAAAAATATAATAAATATGTACAAGAGTTTATTGATTGCAATTTTGATAAGGCTGTAGTATTTACTGAGAATTATAATATGGATTTACCAGTTGAGCATTATGAAATTATACCTCCTACCGGTGGGCATTTTTTAGATCCACGTGGAGATGGTCATAGGCATTATGAATATTGGTTTAATCCGGCAGATTGGGTACGCCGAGTTAGAAATATATGAGGTATTAGATATTGTTAGACAAACAGATTAATCTTTTTAAAGTAGATACCAGCGCTTTTCTTACAGATGAAGAAAAATTACACAGAGATAAACTTGTCAAAATTAAAAAAGAACGTCAGT
>Ga0326511_10001680_pt1 | contig 18223 bp, 45 predicted proteins | sample 0_2496_0518_D_FD_203701 | JGI IMG/M metagenome (GOLD analysis project Ga0326511, IMG submission 203701) | Bovine rumen microbial communities from UC Davis, California, United States - 0_2496_0518 | ecosystem: Host-associated > Mammals > Digestive system > Stomach > Rumen | place: USA... | reverse complement strand
TTCTTAACCACATCTATAATTATATCATTATCCATTTAATTTTCAACTCCTATTTTACAAATAGCCAACCCAAAATACATATTACAGCAGCAATAATTTCAACTATATGTCCTAAAGCAATTCCTGAAAGAAAATACGGATGTTCAATAAAAAGTTGTTCGTCTGTTTTTGTTTTTTCCCATTTCTTAATTATTGGAACAATTATAAAATTTAAGCAAAGTTCATATATAATAATACATATTGCAATTATTTTCATTATTGCCATTTCCATCACCTCACCAACTAATAATAGCCCAAGGCACGTTATATTGTTGTCCTGTCTGTACTTGATATCCTAGTTCTTTAAGCTTCTCTTTTTGCATAGCTGTTAATGAACCTTCAAATGCATATTGATCTTTCCCCTGTTTAGCACACGATTCCATTTCTTGTAGTATGTTCTCAATATCAGACATAATACTTTCTTGTGTAATTTCTCGCATTTCAGCAGCTGTTTTAAAACCCATATTTTCACCTCACCAACTAATCCTTGTAATAATCTTATCACCAATATGCTTTATACTAATTGTATATCGCATACACTGTAATTTTTGTTTAGTTAATTCATCTAATTCACCTTGAACCCAATAAGTAAATTTTCTTTGTTTAGCCCGCTCTTTTATACCTTGAGCAATATTATCATCAATTTCACACGAGTCTATACACTCTGATGTTATCTGATGCATTTTATATGCAGGTTTCAGAATCATTACAACACCTCACCATTCAATCATAACCCAATGAACATCACCCAAACCTTGTGTTACTACATATCCTAATTCTCGTAATTCCTTTATAGTTGCATCACTTACATTTGTAGTTTGATAATAATACCGTCCTTTTAAAGCGCATTCTCTTATATTTGCCAAAATAGTTACACTACCATACATAATAGACATTACATCTGCTACAACATGCGCTTTATCTGCTGTCATTTCTTTAACTTTTGTCATCTCTCAAACTCCTTATTCGATTCTAAATATTAAGCACTCTGTATTATATTCGTCCATTAAATCAGTAAACAATGTATTATTAACCACCATATGTTTCTGCAATCTGTTCGCCAACTCTCTGTCCATTATTCCTGTTGCGGTATAGTCAATTGTCATTTTAGGATCATCGTCTCGATATAAAGGAATCTCAACAGGTATATCCCAGAAAAAAGGCATTCCTGAATATTTTCCTTCGGCTATAACTTTCATATCCCAAGGACGAATAAATTTATAATAATATCCCATTATTTAATCCTTTTCTTCAAATTTATCGCATCCACAACAATTAATACAAGGCTCATTGTTCCAATATTTTTTCTCGTATTTGCATTTTCTACAAGAAAAATCTACTCGACCATAATCACCCCATGACCACAGTTCTCCAGAATTTTGAAGAATAAAATAAAATGCCGCTCCACCAAAGAAACTGGTCATACCTAAATATTTTCCTTTACATTCTTCAAAAGTCGGAATTGTATGAGGGTGTTTTACAGAACGATGAAAGTCCATAGGATATTGAAGTATATAATTATATTGCTCTTTTGTAGTTATTAGTCCAGACGGTACTGCTTCTATACGCGCCCAACTTCCATTATTATTTAATCTAGCAATTTCTTTAAGTGTCATCTCTCAAACTCCTCTTTTAATTCAAATCTATTTGATTTTAATATCATGTTCCAATTATCTTCGACAACTGGCTTAATTACATGTACCTGCTCTGGTGTTAAATGACGATGACTATAATCCCAATGGAATAAGAATCCATGCTCTAAGAACGTAATGCATTGAATTTCAAGCCACCCCATTTCAAGAAGTTTCTGTTCAGTATTTGGCTCCCAAGGTTCCCATAAACCATACATCAAATTCCACAAATCATCAGCAAGTGCCATATGCTCCATATAATCACAAGGATACCAATCACCGTTCGGCGCAAGCCAGCCTGTATCTAATTTATTAAAAATTTGTTTGTCTAATGTGTACATTTTTCTTTATTTCCTTTTTCGTCCAGTCATCATTTTCTTCTTGTTTCGCCGCCAAATCTCGCTGTAACATTTTAATCAGATCAGCTTGAGTTTCTGTCCGCTTCATTTCTTCTTTTTGTTCTTTGTAGCGTTTAATAAATTTTCTATATTTACAATAATCAATATATGTTTTAAATGAAACACCCTGATATTTATAATTAACACTAAATTCATTTAACCCAAAATTTTCTGGCATTACAGTATATAGGGAATAGAATTCTTCAAATGTCAATTCAGGATAGTCCCAATTCTTTATTTGACATTCCCAATCATGTATAGAATTATTGAGCGCAATCGTTTTAATTATTATTAGAGCAAATAAGCCCAACAAAAGAAGCCATAACCACCACAATTTAATTCCACAACAAAAAAGAATAAAAAAAGCAAAAGCGAATTCTAAAAGATATAATATACAAAAAATTATTTTTCGTCTCATATTAACTCCCATTTAACAATGAATATACTGTCTAGCTTCTGGATACCACGTACAATTATAATAATAATTAATAGCTTCTTTTTTTGTCATAAAAAAATGGATGCCGGGTGCACATTCATGCCAACGATTCTCATCAAAATTTGGAACAGACACTTCCTTGCCTACATGATATTTGAAGAAATGATCATAGAATGACATAGCATGTTCTCTTTTTTGACCACCATATTCTGTAAATAATGTAATATCTAATACTTTTGCTTTATCACATCTACATTTTCTGCCACAGGCACTACTACGTTTGGCGTCCGCTGGTATTTCAAGTGTAATAATACAGGGGGTAAGTTTGTGACAATAATCATGACCTACTTTATAACCAATAAACGATCCTTCTTTAGGACAAACCATTGGGAGTATTGATATCTTATCTCCCTTACCCACACTTATTATCTTATTAAAAATATATTCTATCATTTAATTTACCTCATCTATTTCTCGCTCAGGAAGCGCCAACAGCTGTGAAATTGGCATATTACGATATGACTTTTTTATACTGTCTCCTTCGAAACAATAATTACAATCCCATTTTATAAGGCAATATCTGCAAGGAAATCCCCCATCAGATTTATATTTATTATGAGCATATTCACACAAAAAACAACAATCTCGTATATTCTCGTCAGGAAAATGTTCTCGACACCATTTTCGTTTATATAGCTCTCTTTCAAAACTATTAGGATTATCGCCTAGTTCCTGTTGCACATCAGTCCACATTTGTCTGTGTAGTTTTAACGCTTGTTCTCTTGTCAGTTCCATTATTTTTCACTCCAATCTAATTTCTGTCCGCATTTCGGGCAGTGCTCAAAATGATAAATCATATATGTTCTACAGTTAGGACACAGTGGGTCATTACTATGCCAAGATGGATCATAAGGACGAGCTGCCTCTAGTTTTTTTAATTCATCAAAATTATAAGCATATCCATGGACTGTTTTATTTTTCTCAGACTGCACAGCTTCAAAATAGAAGGGTGCTTCATCACGATCGAGTTCTAAATAAATACGATGATTATCCCCTAATTGAATATTAATATATTTATCTTCAATAAATTCAGCCGTCTGTTCTGGTGTTAATTTAATTTCCATTTTTAATCCTCTGATTCCATTATTGTTGCTAATATTCCTACAAACTGTATATAAAATCCAATTATTATTGGAAAACAAGGAACAAATGTCCTTGTTAAAAATATATTACCCACAGTCCATATTAAAATAAGAATAGCTGCTATCATTTCTATATATATACGTTTCATTATACTAATTCACTTTCATAATAATTAATTGCTTCCTGCTGTTCCATAAAGAAATGAATACCACTACTGCATACAAAACGCCTGTCATTATCATAATGATCACAACATGCCCATTGTCCCTTTTTATATATAAATGTTTTATCATAATATGAAACTACAACTGTTTCTTTTGCGGGCGTCCCATCCATATGCAAAATATCTAATACCAGAGCACGTTCGCACCTACATTTACGAGAGCCAAGACCAGACGTGCGCTTAATCCCATCTGAAATACGAAGTTTTACCAAATATGGCGTGCGATTATTTTGACCACGACACACTTTCCATCCAATAATATCGCCCTCAACAGGACACGTCATAGGCATATATGGAACATGTGTATCAAAATCACAATCAAACAGACTTGCTTTAAAAGTACCAAAAAATTTACAATTTATAAAAGTACATCCATCAAATACATATAAAGTACTTTCTGTGAAAATACAATCTTCAAAACGACAATATGTAAACATATTTGATACAACATGTATTTCACTGAAATCTATTCCTCTAAAAATACAGCTGTTATATATTACTGAAAAAGTAAATGTGGGCATGGTAACATTATAAAAAGTCTTGTCTGTAATTTCCATTAAATTTAGTTCTCCTTATAATTTAAACGTATGACAGCCTGTCATTACATCATAGAAAAATTCTTTTGTTGAAATAGTAGTGGATTTCTTATCTGTATAATAATATTAAATCCGTGCAAGATGATCTTCGTTATGTTTATATTCTTTAATTTGTATTATTTGTTGAATTGGAATTGCTACACGAGTATCTGTATTTGCGTCAGTTACCATTAAAAATTTGCGCTTGCTCATTAAATTACATGCTCCTTTACAAATTTATCTATTTCATTTTGTTGCTGTGTTAATCCATGCTGAAGCTCGCTGATCAATGCCGCCTGACGCTGAAGCTGTTCTTGTTCAATCTTATGTTTTTCAATTTTTCTATAAAATTTTCGATAACGACACCAGCCGGGAAATGTTTTAAAATCCACAATTGTGTCATTATAATAAATATCGTATTCGTTAAGCGTAAAATCTTCTGGCATGACATTATATAATTTAATAAAAGCACGATAGGAGAGTTTCGGGGTTATTGAACCGATCTGTTCCCACCAACCACAAAAATAATATAAAATAATAGTATCAATTACCCATATACCAATTGCTAATAAAACAATAAGAGGATTGTTTACTTTAATTATTAATACAACGGGCACTATATAAAAGAATATCATTGCTATAATTGTAATCATTTATTTTTACCGCTCCTACCACTCAATATATGTTACATAACCGCTGTCTGTCCAAGATGATGAATCCGTATCTATTGTATAACCAAGGTCTTCAAATGTACTTTTCACAAAAGGAGAAAGCATGTCATAATATTCACACGATGTTTCACCTTTAAGAACTGCTTCTCCAATTTTATTATTAACGGCTTCGATCTCATCCTTATAACGATATATTATTGAATATTCTCGTGCTTTTTTTGCACTGTACAGTTCGTTCATAAATTACCTCACCACATAATACAAGTACGATAAGAAACTACACCATCACGATATTCCTGTTCCTTTAATATTGTATAACCAAGCGCTTCAAATTCGTCTTTTATAGGATCGAACACTTCATCAGGAAAAACATATTCTCGCTTACCTGTACAAGCAGCTGTCTTGATTCCGTTACAAATAGTAATATACATTATCTCGTGCTGATAGTACTGCGACCGCTTAACCGCTTCTTCTGCTGTCCACATTTTAATCGCCCCCCCCTTACCAAGAGATCACTGTCATACAGCCATCATCAGACAGAATGGTCGGCTGCACCTTTACTGAACAACCCTGTCTTTGCAGTTTTTTCTTAGTATCTTTAGACACACGCTCATAAATAGTAACATTTGTCTTACCAGCTTTAGCAGCCTTTTCAATTTCATCCTGTATCATTTTAAGTTCATTCTCTGTATTCTTCATTTAATTATATTCTCCTTTACCAACTAATTTTTGTAGCATAACCATTGTCAATCCATGAACATTTTCCAATGGTCACTTGATAACCCAGCTTTTCAAGTCTGTTTTTTGCGTAATCGGAAATACGGTCATAAAATATAGTTTGCGTATTTCCACCAACGACTGCATCAATAATCACTTGATCAATAGCATGAATTTCATCCTTATATACACTTTCTTCTGCGAGTTCACGCGCCTGTTTTGCTGTCCACATTTTATATACCCCCTCTATAATTCGATTATATATACTCCTCTAACAACATTTACGAATGGTTCCTGCGTAACAATCCTGACAATTTCCTCATCAATAAAATAAAGTATTCTGGCTTTATGTTCGTCCGTTTCTTCAATTTGAATAATCTTATCAATCGGGATTAATACACGCCCATCACTATGTGTATAAGAACATTCTCTAGTTACCAATAAAAATTTCCGACTCATATAATTATCCCTTTGCCCAATTAATATATGTAATGTAACTATTATGAAAACTAAAAACTCGCACATGATAGCCCGCATTTTTTAATACCTGTTCAGCGGCTTTGGTGATCTCTTCTTCAATTATGCAACATGTCTCCTTCATTTCTGCTGCAGTCCTGATTTTGTCTTCAATGTATTTTAATTCTTTTGGATCAATGCCTTGTGCGATTTCATATGCTTCTTGTGCTGATATCATTTTATTTACCATTTAATTTTCGAAACAGGTTGAAGTCGAAGAATATCGCAAGGAATCCAGTCCTCAGTTATTGTGTAGCCATTTGATTCATATTCTTTCTGAACATCAGGAGGAAGTACATCTTTAAATATATATTCCCGTTTCCCCTGACAAGCGGCTATCATAATTCCTTTGTCAAGATTAGATTCTTCTGTCATTTTCTGTGCTAATTCTGCTGTTATCATTTTAACCACCCCCGATTACCATTTAATATATGTTATATAACCACGAAACTCTCCATCAGGTGCAAAATCTGTCTGCTCATATGTCGTATAACCTAATGTTTCAAGCCTGTCCTTTATATAATTAGAAATACGACTATAATAACAGATATACATCTTGCCTTTGTCAACAGCTTTATTTATTTCTTTTTCGATTGTCATCAGTTTATTTGACTCATTATTTGCGAGTGTTGCCAGTTCTCTTGCACGCTGTGCTGTCATTAACATTGTATTACCCCCCCCCATAATTAAGTCTGTTTTTCAAACATTTGCGGTTCAATTGAAATAATCGATTCTTCTTTAAACATAGCTTTATATCTGTCCATATTTTCGGCAATATACTTTTGATATTCTTCTTCAGAAATTCCATGTCGCATAAAATCATTATATAGTCCAGCCAAATACCAATTGATTTTTAGTTGTTCGTAATCAAGCGGATCACTAATATCTTCTGCATAATAAATAGCCACTTGCTTATTTATATATTTAACCGCCTCATTAACTGAAACAAATTTTCGAACAATCCTTTTTTCGTCCTTGTAATCAGGTGGTGTAGTAATTCTTATAATTAAATAATATTGGGTGGCTTCAAATGTTGCATGCGCATCATGCATAAAAGATAATTGGAAAATACACACTTTCCCTTCATGATTAATAAATGCAAATGTTTTAAGGGGGATTTGATATGTTTTATAAAAATCGTGCCTGTCTATCAATCATTTTCTACTTACCTCCTTCAAAAATGTAATAAATTCCTGTCGCTCCCGTTTTGTCATCAGCCATTCATTAGGTGCTGGCATTACCAATACCACACTGCCTAAAAATCGCGCCTGTTCATTTGATACATCTCCAAAAAAATATATGTTCATTTGAAACGGTTTGTCTTCATTTCCGTCATAATATATTTCTGAATAATCCATTTCTATATTCTTAATAATTTTGTCATGTCCCAGATTAATCCAATCAGCCCCAGTTGATACTTGTGTCGGGCTATATTCTTTATCAGCATAAATATCCACAACTGCCAGACATTGATCAAGGCATTCTTGCAATTTATATAAAGGAGCATCTTTTGTCAGTTCAAAACCAACATTTAATAAATCTTTTAAAGTGCAATTCATTTCAAACCTCCTGCCTTTCATTAATATAACAATTTAATTAAAGCTTGTCAATACATATTTTTTAGCCAGCACAGGGTCAATCTGTACAGCCCATTCGTAACAGCGCCTGTTTAATTCCTGCTTCAATTTACGTTTACCTGAATATCTGACCGATCTGCCTCGTTCAATTTTTATTACTTCATATACATATTTGCATCGAAAAGTTACTTTATATATTTGATTACAACGAGCATAGTAAGCGTGGTCTAAATGTCTGCGATATATATCTCTGATGCTGTTACAGTCGAATTCTTCTAAAACGCGATTCTGAATATTTAATATAAAATCTAAATCAGCATTTTCAGCAAGTTTAGAGTGATCAGAATAAACAATCATATATTCAATAGTGTAGCTGACTTTCAGATTGCGCAGCGCATTTAAGAATATCTGAGAAAAATGCTCATATGTTTTATTAAAGAAATAATCAAATGCGGGTTCGTGCTTTTTGTATTGAGGTATGTAATGTTTATTTATCATACCCACATATTCCCATAATTCTTTTTTGGTCATGATTGACATCCCCGGTGGCAGAAGATGATCAATGTGTTCTGGATAAAATGAATCATTGCGCCGTTTGCGTTTAGAGGGTTTTGGTTCTGGATATATATATAAAATGCGATAGCGGTTTTTTATTTTTTCTATGTCGCAATAACGGCTGATTTCATTAACTACAGATTCACGGGAATTTGTGCTTAATTTGGAAGCATCTATTCCAAATGGCTGTAATAGCACTTGAAGAGTACATGGGGTATTAACTTTAATTTTAGATACCCCCTCCTGTGTTATTAAATCTTTATACATTTATTGCTCCTTTCTAGAAATTGCAAAAAAGCGGTTTTAAAAATCCTTATTTTATATGGGGTTTTTGATGGTTTTTGTCCAAATATCCTATAGATCGGTCTTATATGTTCTATAGGATATTTGGACATAAATGTTAAAAAAAAGTAGATTTTATCGGAAATTTTAGAGGCGAGTTTTTGCAATTTACCCCACATAATGAGTCCCCTATTCCCATGATGTTAGTATAACAGATATGTGTCAAGGTGTCAAGTGATAATTAAACTACGTAGTTAAACATTTATTAGAAATTCGGATGATCAGATGGCATGTGGATAAAAAATGGTGGAATTGGAATTAGGGTAAGTTTTTATTGGGGAAATTAATGTGGATAAAATTGGGGATAAAAATGTATGTAAATTATTTTATGTGAGTTTGGTTTATATGAGGTTGATTGGATGGATGGGAGATATTGTGTAAATTTTTTTGGATAGGCAGATAGGGAGGGAGATAGGGAGAATGTAATAAGATATAGAGGATTGCGTGAGAGATGTGCGAGTGATGCGTAAAAAAGAGAGAATTGTGTAGTAAAAACGGGGTGTGTGGATGAAGGACGTATCCCTGCCGGGGCTTCAGATCAACCTGGAATCGGTTCAAACCGCCCCGCCATTTTTCACATATGTATTTATACTGTAAATGTCCATTCATGCTACAATAGTAACGTACATAGATGCCTTGCGTTTATGTCGTATACATTCACAATCAGTCACCGATTGAAATAGTCGAGAATTCACGTTTCAATCATCCTTGCTTTCCCTTTACGTTTAGCCGTATTTGGCGAACATGGGAAAAGCATTGTGGCGCAATATCGATTTTTCATCGGTGACTAAAAGCCGTGTGTTTCATCATATGTCCACACGGCTGCACCCACTCACAATCTTTTCACGAAAGAGAGGTAAAACCATGAAGACCAAAACAATGTCCATTTTCGTTCCTGTAGTTCTGAAAGATGAAGACGGCAACATTACAGGACTTGACACAAAAGAACGCTTTTACGGCGTCCCCTCTTGCGTCATTTCAGAACCTGAATTCAACCATGAAGTGCAACGTTATATTAACGTTGCATATGCCGATTTTTTCCAGTGGAATGCTGATAGACTGTACAGCAAGTATGAAAGAACTGGCAAGGATGAAGACCACGCGCTGTACATGTGGTACAGCGAGTTTACGGACAATATCGCACCATGCGACAAAAATCTTGAGTGCGATTTTGCTTTTCTCTATGCATTTTGCATAGATAAACAGGTTCGCACACACTACTATCGTGACTGCAAGGGTAAATACACCTCTTGCGGTGTTACTTGTGGCGAATACGGTGTAGAACTTTATGAGTTGTTCTCGGATTATTCCATGAATAATATCAATGACGCTAAAATGTCTATTGCACGCCAACAATTGCGTGCGTGGTTCGGTGATATTATCACTGACACGCCTTATTGCAAACAGTGGAACACATCAAAAATCACTATTGACACTACTCGCCGTCTCATCAACTATGCCGGAACTGTAAAGACTGATATCAGGCGTGATTTTAAGAATAAGCGTACTGGTATCGCCGACTTTACACAACAAGCGCTTGCTAAATGTTTTCAATCCTGTTTTAAGATGAAGTTAGAAGAAACAAGCGGTGAGATTATTTACACCGTCAAATAACATACATATGACACACACAACCCCTTGTAAGGAATAAACCCCTTGCAAGGGGTTTTTTGGTGTTTTCAAGTCCGCTGCCGGACAATATATCATATTTGGTATAGCTCCAGGAATCGGATCTTTCTATACCAAATATGATATTATCCTGTTTTCCAGGTGCGTAAAGACGTTCTCATACGTCTTTTTTTTATACCACCGTTTATTATGTATTCGTTCCCGTTTGTGGGGCTTCTTAAAAACGCCCCATAATGGGGCATTTTTAGAAAAGGGGCATACCATGAAAATTTTTAACCGAATGACACGCCAACAGTTTATCGACGGGCATTTAGTGCCCACAAACGCCTTTTATGGGCGTCTTGTGCTCAAGTACACCGATAAAATCAAAGTCGGCAACCGTCCCGTTTTCGATAAAAACGGGTATCCGATTTTCCGCCAGGACGGCACACAAGTCACACGCAACGTCTACAAACGTATAGATAGAGCGTGCGAAATTATTTATAGTGTCGAGGATCTTTTTCCCGTGACAATCGGTAAAAAATCATGCTTTAAGGCATGGTATAAAGTCGGCAGGGACGGACGTTGGTGCGATGAGTCCGTCCTGAATCATAATGCACTTGAAGTTGAATTGAACAACTTCATTGTGCGTAAAATGCAGGAATACTGTGCACAGAATAAGTGCGGACTGTTTGACCTGTGCACAGCTGTACAGCGTCCGCATTTGAACCGCACACGTCAATGTGCTCAGATTGCAGCCGGACGCCGTGAAGTACAAACGAGTTTTGTCTATAGTGGCGGTGAGGGTCAGCTTTTGCGTGCACGTCATGCAATCAATGAGACTCTCAAATTTAACCCCGAAGGTTCTTCCATTAAAGGGGTTATGGCAACTCATAAACAGGCGTTCACTGGCGGGATTGATGAGCGTCCCATTATCCGCACTATGAAAAAGTCGTTCAAAATGGTCGGACATGAGCCGACCTTCAAAAAGTTCGTTGAGACGCCTACAGGAATTCGTAGGTTCTACAATGAGCAGGAATATAATGATTACATGGCAGCCGTGGCTGTTATGAATCATTAATCCCGTCCGTACCGTAACATCAGGGCTATCACTTCACAGTGGTAGCCCTTTTTTTATGCCCTTTGAGAGGAGAATACGTATTTATCGTGGTATCCCGTATTTAAGGAGGAATAATAATGATCTATTATACTCGTTTGACGCACTTAACCGAGAAACAGCAAGCACACTACGGGTGTAATTTCATTGTGCAGGTTAGAGCAAAAAATCCCTGCACAGGATATCTTTTCCCTGAGACTCTCAAGAAGTTTGACCGCTTGATTGACGCTGTCAAGTATCAGCAGAAACTTCAGGCAAGTTCTGAAACATAATAAAGGTCTGGAGGTGATATAAATGTGGTTTTGGGAAGTTAGTCCCCGACACTGGACGCCTGTTCAGTGGGGGATCTTTTTCGGGGGCACTGCCCTCATGGTCGCAGTTTTTATGTTCGGCTGTGGGATTGAGTCCATAGTCGAATTAATTCTTTAATAAGAGGAATAATAACCCATGAGAGAAGAAATTGGATTTAACCACAGTTTTAGAGTAAGTCGTAATTATCGCCGTTATAATTTCTCAGACGGTGATATCGTTTGCATAGGCACACCTGCGGATATCCGTAAGGTTGCCCGTGACCTTGAAAGGTCAGGCTATGTACCGACATTCAGCAAGCCGCCTATCATGAGAGAGGGACGGCTTTATAGAATCCGCTTCTCCGAATATTGGAGAGTTGGCGTTCGTTACACGATTAGTCGTATATGCGGATGATCATTTTAACCTGCGCTATCGGGTATACGGGCATACTATATATTTATAAATAAACATAGGCGCATTTCTCCGGTTTAGGTGAAGTGCGCCTATTTATGTTTATAAATAAATCTTATACAGAAAGGAAAGGTAGTCTTATGAATCCCGTACTCGCACTTATGGAAACAGATTCCTTCGATGCGTTCGCTAATGATGTGGCGAACGCCTATTTCCAGAATCCCACACACGTCCGCAATCTCTTGAATGCAGACTGCATTGAACAGTGTGTGGATTATGTTATGAATTCTCAGACGATTGAACTGGATCTTTCCGACCTTCCTGAGAATCAGCCCCTCTGGACAAAGCCGTCCCGTCAGCGCAAGGGACGCAAGAAAAACACAAAGGAAGTGAAGCGTAAAGGAAGCGCCAAGCGTTTCCGTGACCGCAGCAGAAAATGTGCCTCTGAGGGGCATATGTGCAAAATGTACAATCGTGGTCTGACTGGCGATTGGGGACGCCGTGGTCGCAGACTGGCTGAGATTGGCGAAGTCAGCCTTAAAACCAGCCGCAGAGTAAAAACAAATTGTGCCGATTTCATCCCCGATGATAATAGCACGAATGACGTTACCCTGACTTTTGGAGACGTCAGCATGACAATGAACCAGTTTAACTGGAAAGACTACGAAGAGCAGTGGGACGCATTTTGCAACGCCTATGCGTTCCACGAATTGAGGGATAATAACAATTACTCATTGTGGGATGAGTATTGGGATAACTGGGATGAACAATCCGAGCCTGGCGATGATGAGTTTATTGAGATCGAGGATGATTTCGAATCTGATGAAGACGAAACCATTCCCGACACACAATTTTCTGCCATCGAAATGGCTGATATTGTAAATCAGATTGCATATGCGACATCTAATGAACGCATAAAGATCCGTGAATTTTTCCGATCACTTTAAGACCAGGCTCCACATGGGTTAGGGCGAAAAAACGACAACGGAAAATTTTTTGTAATCAGTTCAAGGGAAACAAGGGCGATTTTCCTTATTCCAACGACAACGGAAAATTTTCTGTTCTGGTCAGGGAAAGGGAAATCGCTTTTTTAAAAAGCACAATTTATTTTATAAGGGAAAGGAGACTCAATATGACAATCAACGAGTACACTGCAGCAAAAAGAAATGAATTCATCATCCTGTCCAAGAGATACCTTGAGGCAGGCGAGTTTTTCCTTGCCGAGTATTATGAAGATCTGGCAAGGGAAATGGGGGATGAAGCGAAATGAAAAAGTTTTGCGCAATCTTCCTTATCGTTCTGACGCTGATTATCGGCGCAGGAATTTATCAGTCCCTGTGCTATACCGACCTGTCATTTGCAGGTCACATTGTTGCTGTTAACGGAGACTTAGTCTCCATTGAATTGTCAAGCGAAACTGATGTACACAACGGGCATGTGTATGTCAGAGAAAACGAGGCAGAAGACGGATTCACTGCCACAAAGAAAGACATTGGGCGTCCTGTAGTAGCGTTTGTCCGTGATCCCCGGACACCTAAAGACGTTACGGATGACATTCTGGACGGGTTCTGGGTGTTTTAATTTTAGATACACGGCACACAAGCGAAATCATATTTTGTTTGTGTGTCGGAATGTAGGATTGAACAAAAAAAAGAAAGGGGGCAAATATGTATACCCATGTGAGTAACTTTGAAAAGGCAATCGCTATGATTGCCAAAAAAGCGCACGCAACCGCAACGGAAGTGCGCAACATGATCGACAACAGACGCAACAGAAATGACTTTGCTGTGAATGGGCACGAAGTCATTTTTGTAAAAGACGGTAAGGGATACCACTTTGCCGTGGAGTATTAAAGAAAGGAGACAACGCAAATGATCACTGCAATTCTGACCGCACTTTTCACAGTGCAGGTTAAAACAACTGTAGTCAATGTGACTACATGTCCCGACATTATCACATTTGAAGTCCCTGACGGAAATTTATATGACCAATACGGGGACGGTTTGAAAGTAGGAGACACACTGACTGCACAGTATAATCCAATCACAAAAAAATTCTCTGTTGACTGGTGAAAGAAAGGAGACAACAAAAAATGAAAAGAGCGAAACAGACGCAGGTAATCGTAGACTCAGTCAATAAGTATCTGCGTAACAACCACGTAAAAAGAGAAGATGATCCTGTGTTCGTGGTCATGAGCATAGCCCTGATTGAAGCAAACGTTTATCATGGATTCAATTATTTCACCGCCGAGGGATTCTTGTCTGGTGGTGATAATGAGAAATTCGATCATCTGAAATTCTATTAAGGAGCATATCATGGCAAAAGAGAAACACGAAGTCCGTATAGTTCTCCGTGATTGGACAAAAGCCAAAAAGGTAAATCGTCCAGTTGCGGAAATTCACACCAACATCAAACGAAAGGAGATAAAAAATGATTAAAGTTGAACGCCTTGGAACAGGTATCCACAGTCTTGCAAAGGTTAATTGCAGGGACTACAACGGAAACACTGTCTTTCAGGCAGAATACCTTGTAACTATCCACAAACTGGGAGAACCTGAAAACGATACCGTTCAGGCAATCCTGAATGACATTGAAGCCAACAAGGGAAACGTGAGGATTAACGAAATCCTCATGTACACCGAGGATGACTTTGGTGAGCGTCACCCATTCTTTGAAATGGATGACTGTGAGGCTGTCTTGTTCTAAAAGGAGTAACCATGACCAGAGAAGAAAAAATAATTCAGGCAAACAAGGACTATGAGGAAGCGAAACAGCTTCTCTATATCCAGTATGCCGAAAAATTTGAACAGCTTCCCTGTACCGAATGCGGGGAAGTGTACGCCGAGGATGTTCTTGCCCTGAATGAATGGGCTGAGAATGAAAGAAAAAGAATCATGCATGAGTGGGTTAATAAAATGACCCACGCCTAAAAGAAAGGGGGCTATATGTTTAAAGCTGTAAAAGAACTTATCAACAAATTCGGTGAGGATTCCCTTGCCGAAATCATCCCTCACGGAAATACATTTCGGTGTGTGCGCAAAGATGGGGCGATAATTGCCGAGGGAAAAGAACTCAAGGGATACATGGGAGATATTATCCGAACCATGTATACTGGCTGGGAGTACGGAAGCGGCGATTATGTTCTCATGTCTGACAGACATGGGATGATTTGCAAATTCAAATAAAAGAAAGAGAGGTAAATTAAAATGACACTGGAAGAAATCCGCAACGCAGAAAAAGCAAGCAATAACTGGTTAGAGCGTACCATGCTCAACTATGATGAAGTGTTCCTTGCTGAAAGATACTATGAAGACAAGGTAGAGGGGGAAGAGAAATGACAAAAAACAGGGCAAAAGAAATTATAAATAATCTTATTGATCACTTGGCAGCGGCAATGGATACTCAGGAACAAATTGAAGCATTGATTAATATCGGCTTCACTAAAAAGGAATTAAAAGAATTTCACTATAGTGAAGTCGATATAGAAGCATATTATTCTGAGTCCTGAGTCCTAATCAGATTCCACGCACACAATCCACAAGAGAAAGCAGAATGGATTGTGTGCGTCAATGTGAAGAGGACTCTTCACAAGAGAAAATTATTTAAATAACCAGCTGTGAGGTTCGTACCAGCAAAGGAGAATTTTATTATGACTACTATCAATTTCGCATCTTTTAACAACGCAAACATCGCTGCTCAGATCAATCCTGAAAAAGAAAAGTACGATATGGTCATGTCCAACGTACAGAAAATTGGTAATAAATATTTTGCAACAGTCCCCGTTGACATGATTATCTTTGATCCTGCATATCAGCGAAATGAAGTTGTAAGAGAAAGCAAATTGAAAGCACTTGCGGAGAATTGGATCGATGCACTGTGTGATCCGCTTAAAGTAGCACCTCATCCCGAAGTCTTTAAACTGGCTTGCTATGACGGAAGTCATAGATATATTACTCAGGTCAGTTTCGGACGTAGAATGGTAGTCTGCGAAATTGATATGGAACTGGGAAATATGGAACCGAAAGCAAGGCAGATTGAAGAGGCACGTAGATTTGCTAAACAGTCTGACAATGTAGACAGACTGTCTGTAGTACAGAAACATGACGCTAATGTTCTGATTGGTAATAAGGCAAATCTGCTTGTTCAGGCACTTTGTGATCAGTATAACATCGCTGTCAAACCCGGCAAGGCAAGAGGACGTCTGAAAATGAGTGATACCTTAACTGGACTTGGCAAAGCTCTTCAGATCGCCGCAAGAGAAGAGAATCATCTTGCAGATACATTTGAAGTAATCTGTAAATCAGGTTGGAACCATGGAGCAGATGGCTTCAAAGGAAGCACAATTGAAGCTCTTGAGGTTCTGTATAACACTCATCCTGATAAGGTAGATGAAATTACAGCAACTTTGATTAAATGGTTCCGTAAAGTAGAACCTGAATATATTAAGGCTCTGGGCAACACAAATTATCCTATGCGGAAATCAGAACAGGTAAAAATTATTCTGGTTCTGGAAGATTATCTGCATAGGGAAATCGGTCTGCCTTATACATATACGGAAAGACATGGTATTAAAATTGCAGAGATTTAATTAAAATAAGACAAATAAATATTTTTATAGGGCATAGCCCAGAAAGGAAATTACTATGGCAAACTTCAAACCCGCAACTATTATTCAGTCAAACGTCATTGATGCCGAAGCAAGAGAAATTATTACAACAAATGGAGTATATCAACTTTATGCTGGTGCTCCTGAAGTATGCGATATTATTGTCCATGAAGCTAAAGGTGGATTGTTCGCAGACAATATGTGGTCGGAAAACCGCTGGGATAATCGTACTCTTCCGTGGGAAGGTGTGGGTCAGGATGTTTCTCATTGCCTGACAACGGAAGAGGTTGCCCGTCTTGCAAAAATCGATTTTCCGATTATCAAGTCAGGCGGTGCTCTTCCTTTGACTTTGTCCAACGGAGTCATGATTTATCCCCGAATTCCAAACTTTATAGAGTTTCTGAGAGTTGGAGACTATGATCCTGACACAAAAACACTTCATTGTTATGCCATTGGTAACGGAAGTGCTTCTATGACACCGATTGAAAATCATGACATGCTGGCGCTTGCCGATCTACTTCATCAAATGGGTTTTCGCTATGTCAATGCAGGTATGTTTGACCAAGGCAAAGTCACTTTTATGACTATGCTTTGGGAAGACAATTGTGTAGTTGCAGAAACGAAAATCGATTATTACGTGGTAATCGTTAATTCGTTCGATGGAAGTAAACCTTTTGGTGTGTATATTACACCTATTTGCCCGACATGTAAAAACACACTTGCTCTTGCAATTCGCAAAGCAGTTCGATTTTGGAAAGTCAGGCACACAAGGAACGCCCCGTTCCGTGTTGAAGCAATCAAACAAGGATTGGAAATGCTTAACTTCTATCGTCAGGGACTGGAAGCACACATTAACAAGGCAAAATTAACTGCCATGGATAGAGATGCTGTTCGTGGATTTGTTAATACTTTATTCCCTATTAATGAAGGCATGACACAGAGAGTTATTGCAAATATCGAAAGGCAAAGAAGCGAAATGCTTCTTAGATATGATGCTCCTGATTTGATCGACATGGAGCCAAGTGTTTGGAGAACTGAGTGTATGCTTACAGATTATTATAGTGCCAATCATGTCGAACCCCTGAAACATACTCAGGGTTATAGAGCAAATCAGTTCAAGAAAAATCTTGATGGAAACGCCGAATTGAACAAAGCAACAGAAATCTTAAACAGCAGGTATGATGTGTATTAAGTGAAACCAATGTCCACTATTATTAACCAAAACCCATATTGTGTTAATAATAGTGGACACAACAGAAAGGAGTATATTAAATGAAACAGCTTATTCATAAACTTATCAACGAACTCGATTATCACAACGAGTTCACCACAAAGGAATTCATTTTATACACAATCCTCACCACAAT
>Ga0326511_10001679_pt1 | contig 18225 bp, 26 predicted proteins | sample 0_2496_0518_D_FD_203701 | JGI IMG/M metagenome (GOLD analysis project Ga0326511, IMG submission 203701) | Bovine rumen microbial communities from UC Davis, California, United States - 0_2496_0518 | ecosystem: Host-associated > Mammals > Digestive system > Stomach > Rumen | place: USA... | reverse complement strand
CAGGCACTTGTTGTACTTATGGAAGCGAACCATCGGCAGTTCCTCGATACTGCCGTATAGTTCCACCTTGTGTCCGTTCAGCTTTACTTCTTTCATAAGAGTCTGCGTGCTATCGGGGTGGAAATGAAAGGAACAAATATCAGTGTAACATCATCCATAATGACCGCCAGTAATATAGTAATAGCTACCGACAGCCACCACGACATACAGAAGTCACAATGAGCCATCTTGCTTACCACTACATCGCCATGCACTTGCAGCCACTCCACGATGCCTAACTTATAAGCCAGCAACAGCAGAAAAGCGGCAGCACATCCCACCATAAAGGAAACTATCACTATCCAAAATATCGTAATCATAATTTTTCTCCTATTGGTTACAATCATTAGTTACTATCATCTCGCCCTGTAAACGAAAACCAGCAAAGGGCGACATCAGGTACTGGTTCTGCACTTCATCAAGGGTAAAGCCGTCAAAGACATTCTCGGCACGCTCATAGATACGCTGCACCGTCATGCTACCTTTCTTGGAGAAAGCCGTATTGAGGACTGCCAGCACCTGTTCCTTGACATATTCCGTATTGCGCTCGTCAGGCAGGTTCATCACCTTTTCCACCCTGCGCATATCAAACCATATAATGAGCGAGAACGGAGCCTTGATACGTACCTCTGTCTGCACAAGGCTTTTTACTTCCTGCGGCTCATTCATAACAAAGAATGAATAGCACCCTTTGCGGTCATCTGGCAACAGGCTTTCGTATTCATCGCCACCGAGATAGATATTCGGGGTGTAGTACCGCTTACCATCGATAGTCTTTACCAGTCGCTCGGCACGTCCGTAACTTGCATCCAGCCACGGCAAACGTTCTATCAGCGTCTGCTGTAACTCCCTTATCAGCTTGTCAAAGAGATAGGGTGCTGTGTGTGTTGGTAGATATTCAGTTGCCATAGAGTATATCTTTCATTCGTTGCTGTATCTCATCCCTTACGCCTTTCTCATTCATCATTACCTGCCATTTCAGGGCACTGAGTCCGAAACGCTTCATGCCGTACTTTGCCATGATTTGCGCTGCGTAGGGAGTACTTGGCGTTATCATCATGTAGTCGGCTTCAAAGCGCACCTCCATTTCATCATAGAAACGTCCATTGATATACAGGTTCGGTGCGTTACTATTGCCACGCTCGACATGATAGGGGTAGTTCAGGGTTTCTTTCCATGCCATATAGTTCGATGCGGACTGCTGTGTCTTGAAATATCCCTGAGGCTGGAGGTCTTCGGTATAATACGGGCGCAAATCTTGGTCATCGCTGCCCTTACCCTCTAAGAGCTGGATGTGCTGCTGCTCCATGATTTCCTGCTCATGGTTCCGCAATACACCACGCACAAGACTGCCGTCCTGCATCTGCTGCTCCAGCGTGTGCGCTGCCTCTGCTAATCGTGACAGATTACCGTTCATACTGTTCTGTATCTTACGCCTACTGGCTGACAAGTTAGACAAATGCGGTCAATACCACGGGTGTTGAGGTCAAGGGCTTCATAACCTTTCTTTAGGTCATATCCTAAACCGCCTGCTCTGCCCTGTGGGTTGCCGTCGAGTTCATAAAGTATCGCCTGCTGGCTGACGTTCGACTGATTGCGGTTTACTCGCACATCAGGGTTCATCGCTATAGTCCGTAAGAGGTTTACCGCCACCTGTCGCTGTAAGACGGTGGCAAACATCATGCGCTGCTCCACGATGAAGTCAGAGAGGTCACAGCCTACGCTCACCTCAACGTTGATACCGTAGTTGCAGGTGTTGGTATAGATATTATCCTCTACGTCCCACAATTCAGGGTACTGCGCAAAGGTTTCGTAGGCGTGTGTCTTGAAAGGACTGATGAGCAGGTACTTTGTCAGTTCTCGCCATCCTGCCACACTTCCGGGGTTGCACGTCATGCACGGCTCGCGGCTCCAGTCCTTAGTGGCGTTGATAGCCATCATGCCCTGCGGTAAGTCGTTCTGATTATATACGAGATACCAGCTGCCTCCGCTATTGTTGCTGTCGCTGATATATGGCATATACCAGTCCTTGACATCAAACCACTGGAAGCCTCCGTTGGTTTTCGTAAAGTTTAGATCTGCCACCTTGATAGGGTTGGGCTGTGAGGAATGGAACAGATATACACGGACGCTACCCGTTGCTCCCGTCATCTGCAATCCTATGCGCTCTATCTTTGCCGTGACGCCCATCGAACGGACTGGGTTTATCTCCATGCCGACAACATTACCCTGTAAGGGCTGCACGTTATTCAAGCGACCAGCACCATCGAAGAACGTCCTACGCTCTAACAGGTCTTTCGTTTCGCGGAGCAATCCTTTCATCTGTAGGAACGTCTGTACTGTCTGCGTGACACCTGCTTGCATCTGCTGTGTCAGGAAATCGGAGAAGAAGTTGTACGCCCTCCAATAGTCGCCACCGAAGTCTGCCGAGAAGTCGCCATTGAAGTCGTTTGCTGGAGGCTCCTTGCCTACATTATCCTGCAAGGCTATCCATACACACTTCTCATGCCACACCTTTTGACCTTTCTTATATGGCGTAGCGAGGTTCCATTCAGGGTAGGTAAAGCGTAATTCTTCGGGCATGACCGCCATGATATTGTCTAACGTCATCAGCGGATGTGCGTCTTGGAAATACAATCCGCTCTCGCTCTGCAGCAGTTCGCTGTCGATAGCCTTATGTGGGTCGTAAGCCTGACGCCACCCTACCAGCGGCAATAATGAATTAACTATATAGGGGATGCGTATCATATCTTTTTTCTTCGATTTAAAAAGGGGATGGGGTTTATGCCCCACCCCCTACAAACAAATAAACCTAACAAACTATGAGAGAGTGTCAATCACCTCCACCAGCGTTCTCTGTTGCAGGCTGGAAGTCAGCAGCGTTAGTGATATACACGGGCGTTGCATACGGCTGGTTCGTGTCTGGAGCATCGATAGCCAGCTTGATGATAGGATTGGCAACAGTCTCGGGTGCGCTGTTGTAGGCTACGATGTAGGCTACATCTACGCTGAAACCGAAGTACTCCTTGACGTTGCAAACCATATCAGCGGAAGCAGCACCAGCAATAGCCGACTGGTCACCTACGGCTGTGTAGTAGTGCGAGCCAACGGGTAGGTCGATGTACGGCAGGCGCACCACGTCCCACTCATGGAAGTTAGCACTGGCACGACGCAGAGCCTCACGGTCAACACGGGTCAGCACACCGACATTACCATCTACGACAGCAAAGGCTGTACCGTTCTTTCCCTCTGCATTAACAACGTTGTTCGTGTAGTGGAGTATCTTATTATCGTACTCCATACGCTTATTGACATCGTTGTACACGCCATGCTGTGCCAGCTTACGGATAAGGCTGTCGATACCTGCGTTACCGATGAGGTGAATGGTCTCGGGATAGCAGTTAGCACGCATGATAGGATTGATGTCGCCAAGAATTTCCGTTGCCATCTGCTTGGGAACGTTGATGACGTTACCCGTCTGCTGATACTGGAGCAGGTCTTTGAACACCTGTGTCTTCTGTGCCTCAAGAGCAGCGACAGCGTCCTGGTCGAGGGCAGTAGCAAGGGCTCGGCAAATCTTCTCCATCTTACGGGCGAAGTCGTGGTCGTAGCTGATTTCGTTGTTCATGTACAAGGTTGGAACCATCGTAAAGCCTACGCTATACGTCTTCCATACCACGGTGTACAAGGCAGAGGTGTTCTCTGCATCCGCAATCACGCAAGAGCGAGTGTTGCTGACGGTTACGCCACCGTCATAGTTGATGACTGGAACCTGCACGGTGTTTCCAATGCTTGCGAAAGCACGGTCACGCAGGTTCGGACTGATGATTGAGTTGGGTGCGTCGGTCTGCTCAATGAAGAAGTCGAGGGCACCATACTCACACGGACGGGTCATATTCCTGTCCAGTTCGGGGTTCTGAATTCGCCAGTTCTGTAGGCGAGTTGCAACAAGTGACATACTTAATTGATTTTGATTGGTTGAACAATTATGGTCTTACCCTCTGACCGTTACTTTTCTCTGTTTTCAAGCGATAGGCAGTGCGGAGATATTGTTGTCCGTCCATGCCTTTGTCTGTGCCTCTTGGAAAGCCTTTGAGCCGTTGACGATACCCTGCTTCATCAGGGTCTGTGCGATAAGTTCCTGAGCCTCCGTCTGCGTGCGGACACCCGTGAGGTCGATAGTGATACCTTGCTCGGTCTTCACAATCTTTGGCGGCACAGTACCACCACCCAGCTGCTGGCGACCCTCATCAAGGACACCCATCTGCTTGAGTTCCTTGGTAAGCAGGTCTCCGATGGTGTACGGCTCCAGCTGCTTCTCGGCATTACGCATGATGGCGTCTTTCTCGTCCTTGAATACAAGACGCTGACCGCCCTTGCCGTCATCGATGAACTCATGTTTGAGAGCCTTGACCTTGGCGATAGCCTGCTCCATCAATACGCTGGTGGCTGTCTCGGGCAGATCAGCCTTGAACTTGATACCGCCCTTTGCGCCAGCAATCTCGTTGTCGATGCGGAAGTTTATCAGTTCCGTAGCATGTTCGAGCTTCTGCTTGTCGAAATCAGCCTTGAGGGTGTTGTACTGCTCCTTGATGCTGTCAAGGTCTTTCACTGCCTGTGCGTAGTCCTTTTTCAGCTTCTCGTCACCAGCACCGTCCTCGATGGCTTTCTTCAACTTGTCACGCTCTGCCGTAAGGTCATGTATCTTGGCGTTCAGGCCATCAACGCTGTTAGCCTTTCCAGCGAGTTCTCTTGCGGCACGTTCCAAATACAGGTAGGTCTTCTCGTCACCGTTACGCTGTATGCCCGTCTCACGGGCGATGGTAGCGTCCAGTTGGTTATAAACCTCACGGAAGCGGTTGCCGATAACCGTTTCCTCATCGTTCTTTGATAACAGGCAAATTGCCTCACGCTGTGCATCGGTCAGCCCTGCAAGGGCGTCCTGCTGCAATAACATTTCTTTGGTAAGCATAATTCTATCCTTTTAATTAGTTACTTCTTTGTTGTCTTCTTCAACAGGCCAGCTTCTTTCAGCTCGTCCATCAGCTCCTGGCGGAGTTCGGCTTTCAGAGCCTCACGCTCGGCTGCTGCCTTTGCTTCTGCTGCCTGCTTCTGTGCCTCCTTGCGGACAGCCTCGGCTTTCTTGGCGGCTTCTTTCTGCGCTGCCATCCATGATGTTGGGTTATGCAGAATGGTGATAGTGAAACCTGCCTCACGCAGATACTTCTCCGTGAGAGGGAACGACTTGGTGTCGTACTTCTGCAAAACGGGGCGGCTCAGCCGCTTGCCGTTATTCCGGTCGTACTCTACCTTTTCCTGCAGAACGTGGTAGAAGTGCTGCTCGTTAGCAGGAACGATGTAGTTCTCTGCGGTGACTTCATTGAGAGGTACGTCCTTTATACCTCCGTTAAATTTTACTTTCATGTGCTTTGTGGGTTAAGTTTTGATATATCTTCCGACGCATATTCACGCAGGCGGTCGGATATCGCCTGTATCTTGTTGTCGTATTCGATGTTTGCTCCAAACTCCGTAACGCTCATATTCTCACGCTCAAACTTGCGGATGTAGTCGGCAAAGTTAAGTTTCAATATGACATCCTCTATCGTGGCGACAGCCTTGTCTTTCAGCGTCAGCACCTCATCACGGGTAAGATGGTTGTACGGCTCCAGGTCAGCAAGTATCATCAGACGTTGCCGCATCTGTGGGTTGTTACGGTACTCGGTCTCGATGACCTTGGCATATAGTGCATCCAGCTCGCTCTCGCTTGCCCCTGCCTCTTTTGCTGTCTTGTAACGCTCCCGCAACTCATCGGCTGTCGAAAGGTAGAATTCCGTACCATAACTGACACCTGCCGAGATAAAGGCGTTGCCGTAGCGCAGGCGGCAGATGGTTGCATCCACCCACTGCTGTGCTTGCTCGAAGCCTACCTTGATACGATTAAGTACCGTGGACTGGCTTTCGAAGTTGGCTTTTATCTGTTGCTCGTTCAGGGCGTCACGGGTGGTTATCTCTTCATTCGTGCCGACAATACTGGTGATGATGTCGTCCTTTAGCCTGTCCTCTTCATCAACGTTATAGTCAAGACTGCCACGGTCAACGGACAGCATAGTAACGGGATTGCGGAGGTCGGGTTGGTTATCAACGGGAACAGGTATCTCGATGAATGAGCCAGCACCGATGATACGCTTGTCGCCACACTTAGGACACTTGACGGGCAGACCTGCCATATCGAGCTTCTGTACGCCTTGTGCGTCATACAGGAAACCACCATTGCAGTAGTCGCCCGTGTTGTCGTTATGGTAGTCGCAGTTCTGCTCGTAGCCAGTATATACGGGATAGCTGCCATAGAGGTCGAGGTGGTGCTTGCTGATATGGAAGAACAGCCACCAGTCGAGCGCACCGAGCATCTTCGTGATTGGAGACACCTTGACGTCAGGGTAGTCCAGCGACATCGGCTCGTTCCAAAAGAAGCGTGCAGGACAATAGCCTACATCGTGACGGTTTTCCTCTAACAGCTGACCTAACGTGCCATTCTTATAGTCGAACAGGCGGTAATATTCATCGTCCATTACTGCCAGCTTGTTGCCGTCTTGGCGGAACGCTATCCAGTTCATAACACCATCCTCCCGTGCGCTGTACGCTATCACGTCACGGATAAGGAGCCAATAGAAGTACGGGCGTGGCAGACGGTCGCCTGCTGCCTGCATCCGTGGCAGGTCACACACCAGTACGCTATTGATTTCAGTCTTGAAGAACTCCCAGCCTTTCGTCTTCCATACATCAGGCTCATGCAGCACGTTGGTGCGGTAATCGTTCCAGTCGGCTTCGTATTCCGCATTATTGAAACGATACATGAACACGGGGTCACGACCCTCAAAGATACGGCTCAACTTATCAAAGCATATTGTCGTAAGTTTGTTGGTGGCTACGGGGAAACGGAATAGGCTCTCAAACGTCTTGTACTTATCATGAGGCAGCAGGTTTTCCACGAAAGCAAGGAAATCCCACAGAGCCTGCATCACACCAAAGGAGGCAATACCCTGTCGCCCCTGCTGTACCTTTGACTTTGTCAAGGGCGCAAGCACGGCAGGAGTATTCGCCTCGGTCTGCACATGAAAGCGAAGACGATTTTGGTGCAAAAGCGCAAGGTCAATCGACCTTTTATTTTTGCGCTCCAGTATTTCCTTTCTTATTTCTTCGACTGATATTGCCATCGTGGAAAACGTATTGTGAGTTCGCGGGAAGTTTCCAGCCTCCGTTGTTTGGCATTGCCAGCAGTCTTTCTGCATGGCTTACCTCAAACTGCCTGTCACCGAGGGCAGGGCAGTTCAAGGTAATCAGCGTTGATTTTGGATGTGCCATACTTTGAAGACTATGGAAAGTTATGAGTTCTCAGCAGGTACGAGGTCAGTCAGCGGATTGAAGTCCGTTGGGCTGACGATAGCGAGGTCATCGCTGTAATTGGGCAGGAACGTCCACTGGATAGCGTTGCTGTCGGGAGCCTCCAAGCCACCGAAAGACTTATCGCCAACGAACAGCGAGCGGATGGGGATGGGGTAGAACGTGGTGGCCGTTGTGGTATCCTGAACAGCGCAGATGTTACCGTTCTCATCGAACAGGTACACACCCAAGTTGTCAGCCTGTGCCTCACACTGCAACTCTTTCATCGCCTTGATGACCTGCTGACGCACGGCACGGATGACACCTGTGAAAGGTGTAGGCTCACGTCCGATGATCTGTTCGACACCGCCCAGCGTCTCGTTACCACCGCCAAAGGTGCGTGCTGCACCAGCTTCAACGGTAGGAGCTTGAATATACGGGGAAATGACAATCTTGGTACTGTCGGCTGCTGACATCTTGGCAGTCCATGACGCCTTGACACCGATAGCGGCTTCAGCGTTAAACGAATTCTTTGTTCCTGCTGACTGCAGTCGCTGGAAAGCGACTTTCTGAATTTGCCCGAATGATTGAGCGCAACCCTGTGCAGGGATGGTGGCGAGGGCTGCATTTGCGGGACATGGACAACTAATCATGATTTCTTGGTTTTATGAGTTAATAATATTTTTATCGTACTACATCACTAACCCTCTGTAATATGTGTTGCAAAGATAAAGAATTTATTTATAATTATCAAGTTTCATGTGGAACAATCCTTTATTTTTTAACTTGATTTAAGGAAAAAGGGCATAATACCATCCTCACGGACAACATTATGCCTACACTCAAATAAAAACAAAGTTCCGCTGAACCGTTACTACTAACTAATACTAAATACTAAGAAAAATAACACTATTACTAATAACTAAAACAAATAACTAATACCTATTGCCGTATATTGATACCTCTTGGCTTGGTGGCTACCTTTAGCCGTGCCAGCGCACCATATCTGGCTGCATCGATGGCATGGTTGAAGCAGTCTACTGGCTCGTTGGTCGTGACGCCATCCTTTGTCACTCGCCACTTGTAATTCTGCAGTTCCTTGCGTGTTCCTCCGCTTCTGCGTGTGACGTTCAACACATAACGCTTCATGATGTCTATACCATTGATGACGCTGTCGGCTCCCTTGACGCACGCTTCAACATTCAGTCCGAGATTATTCAGTTCACGGATAGACTTCGGCTCTGCGCTGTCGGCTATTATCGTGTCCGCACGGGTCAAGCCCAATGCCTTTGCTCGCTCGGCAATCATGGGGTTCGTCATACCCGTGGTGTATATCAGCTCATCAAGCCATAACTCTCCGTGAGCCAGCACAAGGTGAACGAGTGCCGTGGGGTCGTTCGTAAAACCGAAGTCCAGGCAATAGACGTGCATCTTCCATTCTTCACGGGGTGGCAACTCATCCACCACGTTATAATGAGGGAACACCAGTCCGGTAATGGAGCCTGTCGCCCCACGGGCATAGACTTTCCACAGTTCCTCATCTTCTATACCCTCAATCATGGCATGCTGCTCCTTTGTCAGAAAGCGGTTCTGACGGTGGTCGCTGATGATCAGCTGCACGTCATTGCGGTTCAACATCTTCTCATGCACCCAAAAGCGAGCCGATGGGTTGTAGTCGATGAATACCTCCTCCTTGGTTCGGATATATAACTGCCAAAAGATTTCAAACGGAATACCGTTCGCCTCATTGACAAATAGGATATCACGCTTACCGCTCTTTGCATCCTGTGCGTCCTTGAAGCTGCTGAACTCGATAATACTACCGTTGATGCAATAGAAGATACGTTCACCCTCATTTACCTTTGGAAACCACGCTTGTAACGTTGCACTGGCATTGCGGATATTCTTGGCGTCACGGAAAGCACCCTTTTTCAGGTTCGGCACGTCCTGACCTACCACCGTAATGACACGCCCGTAACGCTCCATCGCCTTGACGAAAAGTACCTGCATGATGCTGTAAGTCTTACCCGAGGACGTACCCCCTTGGTTGACCTTTGTCCGCTTGCGGCTGTTCATATTGGCAGCATATAGCGGCAATACATCAAACAGGTTTGTTTTGTTCATAACATCTTTTTCAGTTGCTCCAGCTCGTCAGGCGTCAGCCATATACATTCAGTCCATCCACATCGCTTATGGCTCAAGACGTAGGCTTTACCGTTCTTATCCTTGCGCAGTTGTAGGTTGCTCATCGTGGTATTCTTCACGTGTCAAGTCCAACTCGCTCTCCTTGCTCGGGAACTGGTAGTCGCCATCACCTTTCATTGTAATGTTGAGGTCGGTGGCGATACTGCCCATCTGCATGGTGTCGATACGGTTCTTCCAGTTCTGTGGGTCTCGGTTCGTCAGCAGGAACTTGATGGCCTCTACGTTAGGTGTTACACGCTTCTGCGTCCGCACCTGTTTCTTGATAACGGGCTTGAATTCCTTTTTGCCTGTCTTCTCGTCGATGACCTCTCGGCTTTCATACTCCGTCTTGACTTCTTCGTATTCAAAGCCACGGGCAATATCCAGCAGGCTCTGCTCGACGGCTCTCACGTCTGCTTTGCTGATACGTGCCTCGTCTTGTGCTTTACGTACAAGTTCACGGAATTCACTATCTTCGTTGAGCCATCGGTGGAAAGTCTGATGCGATATTCCTGCCTTGGTATATGCTTCTATCTGCGAATATCCTTGAGTGATATAGTTCAGGATTTCCGCTCGTTGGTCTTTCTTCATACTATATCCTTTTTGACGTTACACTTTGCCAGCAGCCACCGCACGAAACGCAGCAGCGGATTGCGGCTGTTCTCTTCACTCTCGTTCTGCAGCCTGCGGATGGTGCGGCTATATGCCAGCGTACAAATGTCGCTGATATACTGACGCTCACGGGCTGTAAAGGCTGTTTCCTCCTTGTGGGCAATATGATAGTACGCTGCCGTCAGTCGATGTGCCGTGAACTCTCCACGTCTTATCAGTTCCTGGAGTACGGTGCGCTTGCTGATGTGCGCTGCATCGTCAAGAGCCTTGCGTTCTATCGTCATCTGTGCCTCCAGTTCGTCCTTGAATATCTTCAAGGCAAGGACTTGTGGGAATGTCATGTCTTTCAGTTCCATAGTTACAGAATTTGTAAACAACTTACCCCTTATTATATAGGAGTTTTGTCGCTTGGTTATATTATCGTTGAGTTACTTGATTGCTCACTTGATATGCAAAGCGGACACTCTTTCCGCATCTTGGTGTATTCCTTGTTCATCAGACCCATCATAGAAACAGTCAGTTCCAGCACCTGCGAGCAAGGGTTATCTATTCTCTCGATGATACGCTCCAGTGCAAGAGCATAGCAGAGTTCTGCCGTGGATTGTTTCACGCCATAACGCTTTTTATGATGGTTGACGAATAAAGACTTGCGGCTTTCGATATAGTTTACGGCTAACGTATGGTCGCCCTCGCCTGAATATATCTTTCGCATTATTTCCAACTCACACATCTTTTCCTCGACACGCTCAAGGCGGTTGTTCTTTCTTGATGCACGGACGTGGCTGTTCGGGAAGTCTATCATGGCTTGTCGGTCGATGATACGGAAGCCGCCAGCGTTGTCGCCTACGACATAAAAGCCATCGGGGATATCATCATAGCCTATCCCGTTCCGCATTACATATTGCAGACGGTTGAGGTACACCATCCTGCGCTTACCGTTCTGCAACATCTGCACCATCTTCGATTTGCGGTTGTGCGGATTGCGCACCTTGAGGACGGTGTGACGCTGGAGCTTGCTCACTATCTCACCCGTGTCAGCGTTGAACATATAGTCGGGAAATCCCTTTATCTCTTGCATCTGCATTGCCTTTGTCTTTTTATCGTTGATACTTCTCTCTCTCTTGGTGCGCATAGTCCGCACTTGTTGTCCGCATAGTCCTCACCGTTGACGAGCCGTACTTTCGTGCCCTGCGAGCCGTACTCTCGTTATTGGCGAACCGTAACTTCGGTGGTCACGAAACGTACTCTCGGTGGATGGATAGTTATTTCTTTCAAATTTTCGTTTTAAAGCGTTTTTATCCACCCGCCCGATAAATTACGTACGAAACGGATAAAACGCTGTTAAAATCGTCTTTAGCCCTCATCACTACCGCCAGAGTTGCCACCGCCATCGCTAATGTTGCCGGTGTTGCTGCCCGTCTGAGTGTTGTCAGCAGGCGTTTCGGTGCTTTCACCGTCTTCCTCTGCGGGGTTGTACTGCTTGGTGACGATGCCTGTGCGCTTCAGCTGGTAGCCCTCCTTGTCGAGCAGGTCGGTGAACTTCTGCTGAACCACGGCACGCACGCTAACCTTTACGCCAGCACGGTCGATAAGGTCTCCCGCATGGTCAACCATCGACTGCTCGTCTGTCACTTCGTCGGGCATTAGCTCCTTGGCACGCTTCAGGTTGATGTTGCCGCCCTTGATGTGCAAGTCGGGGAAGATGCGCATGGCTACGTCGTTGCCGTTGAGCAGCTGAATGGCGAAGCCCTCTGACATCTTCTCGACGGCGGCCTGACAGAAGCACTGCAGCACTGTCTCGGCCACGCTCTCGGGGATGAGCTGGTTCTGATGATGAATTTCACGCGCCAGCGCCTTGGTATCGGCTGTGCGCACTACTTCGTTGGCAGTGATGGTCTTCTCTGTCTGACCGAAGTTCTCGTTTGCCAGGTTAATCTGGCCAACGTACTCTATCATTTTTATTTTCTCCTATGGGACTGCCACGGCACAGTCACTTTTTGTTATACTTTCACTGCCCCCGTGCAGGCAGTGCTTTGATGTCGTTTTCATGCCAACCCTCGGTCGGGTTATAGTGCCGAACCTCGGTCGCGTTGTGATGCAGATCCTCGGTCGGGTTTTATGTAAGGAGGTTTGGTCGATTTTTCGTCCGCCCCTCCCATTACATTCTGACGCTTTTGATATTCACCTTAGCGCACACTCTTGTTTGCTATTGTCAGAATGTTACTCTCCAATCGTGACTTCCCTGATTGCTTTGTTACTTTCATTTGTTGTCGTTTTTATGGGTTTAATCTCTCCATTGCATGATACGAAACCCGTCTTTCAGCAGGTTCTTCTCGAAGATTGGTGCGCGCTCCGTCTTGTTGTCGTAATAGATGTTGTAACGCTCACCGCCCTGCTCGGTGCAATCCTCCATGATGATATAACCACGCTTCAGCGCATTATATCGGTGTGCGGTCTGCCTGCGGGTGTACTTACACATGACGATGCACTTCAACCGCGTCTTGCGCTCCATGCCGTAGAGTATCCTGCGAGTCTCCTTACGGATGGTCTCTTTGCGCTCTTGGCTCTTGCGCTCCATCCACTTGCGATACTTGCGTGGGTTCGTGCGCTTCATGATTATAGCAGGGTGCTCACGCTTGCCGTCTCGGATTTCTTGCCACATCTTGGCGGTAGCCTTGCGGCAGGCTTCCGATGGCTGCTTTCCTCGTATGCTGTCGTAGTAGCCGTTCTTTTCGCACACCCGCTTGATGTGAGCCGCTTGCCGTTTCTTGATGCGCTTCCATCCTTTCGGGCTCTTCGTCAGTCCGAACTCACGGGCGAACCGATGCAAGGTAAAATGACTCATGCCGCTGGCCGCCATCAGTCGGCTGTTCTCCTCTTCGGGGAACCACTTGCAGAGCCATACCCGTTGCTCGTCCGTCAGCACCCACGCCTTCACCCGCTGACAGCCCGCCCGCCCCGTCTTCGTGGTGAATGGTCGGTCAACGAATTGCAATGTCAATGCTCCAGGGAATGGGTCTATCTTCATACCTTCTCAGTTAATAGTGTCCTACGTTCCACGAAGTAGCACTCCACGCTTTTCAGTTTGCCGTTCTTGGCGGTTACGTGGTTGCGGTAGCGCATTTCGTCACCATCGAGATACATCTGCATATGCCGCTTGTCCTTGGTGATGCAATCCCAAAAGGCTTTCAGATATACCCAATCGTCGCCCTTTGGTCTGTTGGTGGTCAATTCGCTGACTACCTTTTGCACCGCTTGGATGGCTCCCAGATAGTATGCGCCATAATAGGCGACGCTCTGCGCATTAAGTTTCAGTTCGTTCTCAACGGCAAAGCGTCGCGCCATGATGCCTTGTGCCTGCTCTATGATTTTATTCTCCTGCTCCGTCGTCATTGCTCTCGAAATGATGTGCTCCGTTGAAAGCTGCGATTACACCCTCCTTGTGCTCTTCGGCCATGTCGGGGTCGTTGTTGAAGATAGTGCCTTGCCATCCACGCTTGCGCAGTTCTTTGACGATGGTGTAGGTGCTGACAGCCTCCCATGAGCGGTTGGCTTGTTCTTGATACTGATTGATGAAGCCTTGGATGCGGTCGCCCCAATCCTTTTCGGCTTTCAGTCTTCGCTCGGTAATGCCAGCCTTCTGTACTTTTAACTTCTGTACTTGCTGACTGAGTTCGTAGATTTGTCGGTTCTTTGCCGCTATCTCCTCCTTGACCTCATTCTGCATGAGCTGAAATTGGTTCATCACTTGCGCCTTCTGATTGCGCAAATCTCTCAACTGGTTCTCAAATTCAACTTGTGTCATAGTTTATTTAATTTTAGTTGAAGTTTATAATGTGTGGGACTCGCACCCACGTTAATTCGTTCAATTCGTGTTCAAGCCTTGAAAAATGGAGCCGGTCGCCCGACTCCCGAACTACAAATTAAAAGACGTCACCGAATGAGATAACTCTGTCTGTACCCACGTTTCTTTTGTAGTAGTCAACCATGATAATCTTCCGTTCTTGGGTGCTTTCAGAACACATAAAAGAGAACTAACAAATCAGGAAAACAAGCGTCATATTAACTCCTTGCATGACTGTCACCCCTGCCGCTCTCTTTCAAGAAGCGTCAGGAACCTTCCACGTGCCCTTTTCTTAGGAACTAAGCCTTGCGGCCCCCGTCCACTTTGTTAGACACTTGAGAATTAAAATTCTTCATAATCAATCACTAATGCCGACTTTCACGGCGACCCGTCCTTGTCGGGTCTGATAACGTTAATACTTGTTCATTAAATCTTTCAGTGAAATGTACCGCTGTACATCGTTGCCGTGGGTGGACTCGAACCACCGCTCATCCTAGGCTCTTCGTGGTATTTGCACTCTCAGTCACGTCAAAACTGTTCCACTTATTCCAAGCTGCCTGTTGCTCCACTTACAGGCTTTCACGGCAATCAATATATCGCTATCCATTTGCTCTCGCACCGAAGCCAGCACGGAGCCATCGGCTCACCACGGCAGGGCACAGAGCCAGTTCCTTGCAGATATGGCTCAACGAGTGCCCACGCTGACGGGCGTCACGGATATACTGGATGATTTCTTGTGTGGGTGTCATGTGCGGATGTTTTTACTTGGTTATTTGTTTTTTTTGGAGGGGTTATAGGATTTGCACCTACGACCTGCAGATTAACCGTCTGCCGCTCTACTGCTGAGCTAAACCCCTCTTGCAGCAATTAACATTATCAATGCCTGTTTGACGAAGGCTTCACCCCCGTGTGGGGTGTTTAAGATTGCATCTTGATTTATTCAACTTTGTTTTCGACTGCAAAGATAAAGACTTTATTTATAAAAACCAAATAAATTCTTTAAAATTTTCGTTTTAACGGGTTTTTATCTCGTTTGTGGGTAAGTTATAAGGCTTACGGATAAAACGCTGTCAGCGTTCGTTAAAACTCGGTTTTTATGCCAATACTTGCAAGTTCTTGCCAAAGTTGCAAGGATTGGAAAGAAAAGACGGGCAACAGTTCATTCGTCTGCCACCCGTCTCCTTTCGTGCCTAAATTTTATTATGTCAAAAATCAAACGTTAATTGTTTCATTCCTTGATTTCGTTCAGCCTTGCGGTTGTGCTCGTCAATCTCTGCAGCGTATAGTTCATATCTTAGGTTGAGGGCTTGACTGGTGGTAAGGTTCTCACCACGCACCAAACCGTCAGGGTCTATGACCTTGCAATGCCGACTGTCATCGGATATAATGACTTTGTATTTGAATGCTCCATGCAGCGCAATTTTATCCCAGTTCATATCTTGCTGTCGATATAGTTTACTATCTCTCTCAATCGTTCCTGTATTGCCTCACGCTCAACAGGGTTCAGGCGAGCGCCATTGATGGCTGCTGCACTGTCGCACTCCATCGCCAACACTGCCAGCCGATTGCGCATACCTACTATCCATTTGTGTCGTACCATAGTCTATTTATTTCTTAACTTTTCAATCAACTCCATTTCTTCTTCATCCGTCATACGGTAATCAGGATGAAAGCCAATAAAATCGCTACAATAATAGCCAAGTTCTTTACAAGGCATTTCGTGCTTTTCGCAAAATAGTTGTGATAGCTCAATGCCATCTTCAAGAATGTTGCGTGTAACACACCAAGCGCAATGTAAACCTGTACTACTATTACGTGCATAGCATTTCTGTGCCATAATCTTACTCGCTTAAATCGTTCAACACTATTTTCAGTTCTCCACCCAGCACCACCGCAATACGATTGATGATATCAAAGGAAACGTTGAAACGTCCGTCCTCGATATTTACCACGGTGATAGGCTTTAGTTGTGCCATCGCTGCCAGCTGCTCCTGTGTCAGCATTGACTGTCTGCGCAATCTGGCAACGTGCTTTCCAAATTTTACTCTTGATTGGTCTTTCATACTTTCAACAATGCCTGTTCGTGCTCGCCACCGAATAGCGACTTGCAGTTATGCACCCACTTGTAGCCGTTCGGTTCTGTTGTTGCTCCCTGTATCTCTTTCCAGCCATCAGGCAGGCGAGTGATAACTTTCACTCCCTGCTTGATTAAAGCTTCTAAACATCTTTCAGTCTTGCTCATGCTTCGTTGTATTTAGCGTTCAAGATTTCTATAACTCGATGTACTGCATACTTGGCGTTGCTGGTTATCTGACGCTGCCAAGCGGAGTTCTTCGGGCTCCACTTGAAACCATTGCTCTTTAGTGTGGCGATAATATCCTGCTCTGGCTTCCCGTCAAAGATGAAGCGGTAACGCTCTTCACTGAAAGCTACCACCACCTTGCCCCACGGATGTTCGTGTACCTCGTCACCGCCAACACCACGCTCGGCAAGTGCTCTGTGACGGTGTATCTTGGCTTCCGTGTCCTTGATACGGGCATTATTATTGCTCAATTCAAATGGAGCAAAACCAGCACCCCACCATCCACGGGCTGACAGCAGCTTGGTGGCGATTTCCTCTGTATAGCCAAGAGCCACCAGTTCGTCCAGCTTCTCCACTTCCGCAAGCCTCTTGGAGCGCACAATCTTATTGGCGGCTTTCATTTTTTCTTGTGCTTCCGTCAGCTGTTCAAGAATAGCCTCCAATCGTTCCACCTCTGCCCATCCGGTCAGACGCTCCTGGCGGTTGCAACGCTTGATGACCTTTTGACACCATTCCAGCAGGCGGTTGTATGCGTTACGCTCGGCTTGCAGTGTTTTTTCGTGCCTGCGGAACGTGGCAGGCTTCCAGCCGCCAGCACCCGTTATCGCCTGACTGAAACACCGTGACTGTGCGGATAGCCATTCCTTGTACTTTTCGATGTACCTATCTTCGTAGTCGTCACGGACTTCTTCGGGTAGGGCATCAAGGAATATCCGCAGACCGTTTTCCATGTCATCCAACATCACTTCTGCATGACGCTCGGGGTCGAAACTCGTCCATTGACCGCTGCGCTTTGCCAGTTCCTTACACGCATTTACTTTCTCTCTTCTTTCCATAGTTCTGTTTATTTGAGTGATTATATATTGGTAATATCAAAACCTATCTCCTTGGCGTACCGTTTGCCGTCATTGATGGCTTCACGCATCCTGTTATAATGATGAAACGAAACGCTGTCCGTTAGAGGTACGCCAGTCGCCATTGCATCGACCAACTCTTTAGGTGCGCCAGTTGTCTGTGTAATGATGATGTTTTTCCAGCAAGTGTCGTAATAACTGACGGCTTTCCATACAGAATAATCGCCATTACGATATACAGGGCGGTTGCCTATTGTTTCGTAAATGACATTGTATTGACCACCTTTTGCCTTATTACCGTTAAGTCGGTAAGCGAACGGATTTAAAATCTTTGCCATAGTCTTATGCACTGGTTCGTGTCGTGCGCAACCTTTGATGTTATTTGAGTGTTATTAAAATAGACCTCCAACTGATATTTCGATGGTTGGACACTTTTTTCCTTTGTATTCGCATACGCCAGCATGGTAAAACAACAGCAGCCGATAGAATACGTTATAAGCGTTCTTAATCTCGATAATGGTTTCGATGGCTGCGCTTGTGATAATTCCAACTCCATCGTCTTTGATGATATTGATTATGTACTGGTTTTCGCTGACCTTGGTTTTAAAGGTTTTATACTTTTCATGAATGGAAAGTTTGTTATCTATATCCTTTACCATTTCGTTGACAACTTTTTCTAACTGCTTAGGTGTTTCTATTTGCTTATTCATAGTCTTCTGTATTTTGATTGTTATTAGTGGGAGGGTTGCCCCTCCCGTACTGGTTTATTACTTTACTACTTGCTCTTCAATATCGTACCACTTGCAGAAACCATCTTTAGACATAAGCCTTACTGAATTTCCGTTATGCTTAATGATGTAACTGCCATCCCAAAAATTCTTCTGTTGTGCGATTTTCTCCTTAGCAGCCTTGACTGCATCTTCACGCTTTGAATAAACACCAACGATAGTCGTATAATCGTAACTACCATCTTTCTGCATGAAACTTACCTTGAAAATAAAAACCTGCTG
>Ga0326511_10001678_pt1 | contig 18242 bp, 26 predicted proteins | sample 0_2496_0518_D_FD_203701 | JGI IMG/M metagenome (GOLD analysis project Ga0326511, IMG submission 203701) | Bovine rumen microbial communities from UC Davis, California, United States - 0_2496_0518 | ecosystem: Host-associated > Mammals > Digestive system > Stomach > Rumen | place: USA... | reverse complement strand
CCAACCGATCGCTGTTCCGCAGATGGATTATGTCGCAGGTGTTCCATGGGCTGATGTGGAAGTGGGGCTTTACGGAGTGGGTGAAGCTCCACGGCTACGACTACCAGTGGGAGATGCTGGTGGAGGAGCTGCGCGTGCAGGCCAAGCTCTACGGTAAGGACATGGAGAACTACAACGCACGCAACCGCTGGTTTAACCAGACCGTCGCCCTCGCTATGGCCCACGACTACGTGAAGCAGCTGCGCGAGGATGCCATGGGCCGTCCGAAGCATAAGTGCAAGGGTGTGCCGTATGTGACGGTGCAGCACAAGCACTACTTCCTGACCGACATTGAGAAGAAGCTCATCACACCAGTCCGACAGGCTATCTATGCCATTGCAGAGGCAAAGACTCCGCAGAAGTTGTACGAGGCCGTCAAGAATTTCTGGAGAGCCTGCCCAACAAGTGACTGGCGCTATACGCAGTGTGCCGATTGGAAGGATGCCTACAAGGGCATGGGTGCCTACGCCACGATGCAGAACCTGCTGCGCTTCCACGGATGCACGTTCCCAAAGGACAACGACTTCTATCAGCGCGATGTGGCAGGTCTGACACTGTTGGAGCGTGCCGCTGAAGCCTATGACGACGGCGAGGGCTGGCGTCTGTTCGGCTTGATGAAGCAGATGATAGATGAGAACGGCATCGACATCGAAGGGAAGATGAAAGAGTGGCATGACGCTAAGGCCGCCCGCATCAACCACAACAGACGATAGGTCTCTATGGGCTGCGCATACGGCCATCACGCTCCGCAGGGCGGCGACATTTCAGGGTGATCCGTCTGAACAGAGATGGTCCGTCGAACACAACGTATTCGAGGACCAATCTCTTGCGTCGGATCACCTATCATCGCAAGAGTATAGCCCTATGCCGAGCTGCAAGGCGGAGCAAAGTCAGTGTGGACTATGACCCATCAGGCCGTGCAACATTTAGGCCAACCGGCAACAATAGGCCGTGCTATGACTCAGCCGACAGGGACATTCCCTGTGGGCTGAAGTCATCGCTACCGCCTCCAGCCGGTTGACACATCGAAGCTATAGAGCCTACACACCGGGCACGGATGGATGGAAGCGGCGTGCGCCGCAAGAACGACCGAGTGAGACGTGCGAGATTTAGCGTGTCAGGATGTTGTATTCTGTAGCTCTATCTGATGCCAGCGTTGATTCACGCTGGCATCTGATGAGTTACAGAAACATCCTGAACTACATCGACCCTCTAAAGACTTGACGCACCATGCACGGAGCACACGGTTATGCCACAGCATAGTGGCCACAAACCTGCAAGGCGGAGAGATTTAGTAAACAGTAAATAAGGGAAGGCGGGGCCAGCCGTCGTATCCCTATTGTTATACGACGGCTGGAACCGCCTTCGTATTTCACTGTTGACATCAAAGTGCTAAAGCCTATATGCCGTATCCGTAGAGCAGGAGCACCCCAGCGCAGGGAAAATACGACCGCAAGACGTCCGGGATTTTAATCATCCGGTTCACAATCACCCTGGATTTATACTGGGAGCACCTCCCAGTAACATCCAGGGTTGTTACACCGGATCATATCGGCAACTTAAAGCTATGCGCCAAGGGCGGCAAGCGGAATCTATGTGAGAGACGGCTGCGCATACAGCCTATACGAGATTGCAGAGCGGAAGGATTCAGAGCACGAGCACATGATAAGCCCAGCTCAGTATGGCGGCCATCAATAAGATGGCGGCCTTACGAGCTCGGGCTTCCACGCTCGTGTATCATCAAGCAATTAAAGTACTATGCCAGTCCGCTGGGGCAGTCTATTAAACAAACAATTTGAAAAGATTAAAGAGATTATGACACAGGTAAAGACAACGGAGCAGTTGAAAGAGATGATAGGAAATGCAGTGCATGACTTCTTTATTCAGCTGAACTACGGGGCACGCAGTTCAAAGTTCGTGGACTACAGCCCTAAGACGGGCAAGTTCTATATTGAGAACGAGATTGACGGCTCGGAGCAGGAACTGACAGAAGAGCAGCTTATGGACGAGCAGTACACTAACATCGGCAAGGCCATCACAGCCGGCGCCTTCTATTCGTATGAGTAACAACGATTAAAACAAGTAACGATTATGGAAAAGATTGCGGCGCCGTTTGACGGCAAGAATCTGATTGACGACAGCCTGCGGGACGAGGTGTTCCAGGGCTGCTATGAGTGCGACGACATGAAAGGCAGCAAGAGTCACATGCTGGGCTTTGTGGAGGTGGACTGCGACAACCTCTATCTGGACTGCATCGTCGATGCACAGTGGAGCGAGTCGAGCAACACCATCCGTATCGAGCTGAAGGCCTGTCCGACTACGACGGACTTCTTCTCTATGCGTGACGACTTCTTCCGCTACTATGAGGGCATCTTCCGTGAGTGGGAGACGGGACTGAAGGACAACTGCGTCGAGCCTGACTCCGCCGAGGTAGAGTTCAAGCGTGATGGCAACGTACTCTATGTGAGCTTTTGGTGGATTAACAATTAAAACAACGAGACTATGAAGAGATTTGAAGTGAGAATGACTATGCTTGTGGCGGTGTCGGTGGAAGTGGAAGCCGACAGCGCGGAGCAGGCGGAGAAGCAGGCTATGGAGAAGACGGCCCGCGAGGAAGCGTACTACCTGCAGCACTACGACTCCATCTGGGAGCGCGAAGTGACGGAGGTGAGCGAGTGTGAGGATGAGCCTGACGAGGAATGGGATGACCTGCGGGATGCGTTGGCCTATGTCCGTGAGCAGTTGGGACCTGACAAGGTGGCAGTGGTCAAGGCACAGGTGAACGTGTGCTACGAGCAGCGCCGGCCCATCGAGACGGACTATGACGACGAGGTGCATGACCTGCTGGAAGAGTGGGGCGAGGAGCACGGCCACCTCTCCGAGGAGTGGTGGAGCGAGAGCGTCGAGTTTCAGGATATCATTGCGAAGATTTGACTACTATCCCACGGCGGCTGTGACCTGTGCTTTGATGCGACCGTGGGAACTATTTATTGGGTCGTCACTACGTTCCTCGAAATTATCCGAAAATTATTCTGAAAATTTTTAGTCTAATTTTTAGTAAATTTTGAGCGAAGCGACCCAAAGAAACAAAAGCGTTTGGCTATCGCCGAAACGTCTACGCCATGCCAAAGCCGAAGCGAGCTTCGCTTTGGTCATTTGGCTCAAACGACGTTTTCATAACTTGTAATGCCTATGCCGGGTGCTCCGGCTGGGCGAATTGATTTTGAATGTTGATACGGTTGCTATGCTGGGAAGCATGGCAGCCGTTTTTAGTTACGATTATTTACCCTAAAAAATATACGACTATGGAGACTTGGACAGAGAAAATTTGCGGACAGGACGTCAAGTTCGGACTCCGCACAGAGCGCGACGACGAGAACATCCACAACAGGACGTGCCCTCCAGGGGCTATCGTTACGATATGCTTCAGGCCCTACGGCTATAAGGCACCGGGCTTTGAGTCGGTGAGGTTTAACACCCTGACCGACGATACTACAAAGGAGGAAGTGCTGGCCGGGCTGATACAACGCCACGGTACGCACGGAGTATTCTACGGATTTGTTGACGAGTTCTAAAAACAGATACGACTATGACGAAGAAATCTATCGACCGGGCCTTGGACGAAGGACAGGTGGTGGTGCTCAGGCACGACCCTATGAGCCGTCTGTGCCGAGACCTCTTCGGCAATCTGGTGGTGGTGTCGCTACGCCACGACGAAGCGGAGCCTATACGGCTGGCTACCGTAAGCGACAGGAGAGCAGCAACAGTGTATAAACTCAAACAATAGGAGGACAGACTATGTACAAATTTTCAGAATTGAACAAACTGGGCGACAAGTTTATGGCGGTGTTCGGCATCGGCTTCAAGCCGTTCTACGACGGGCTGATGTCGGTTGCCTCTAAGCAGCTGTGCATCGACATCATGAAGTTTGACGAGTGGCTGCACAAGAAGCACGGCAACTATGAGGATGCGGGGCAGAGCATGGACGACTGCATCCGTGAGCACTATGGCGACGAAGGAGCGAAGCTGATAAACGAAGTGATTGGCATGGACAGCGATGACGTTCCGCCTGAACCTGAGAAGCCGAAGAGAAAGACCAAGGCCAAGGCGAAAGGCAAGGCTAAGACGAAGCCCGTGGATGATCAGAGAGCATTTAACAACAGGATTGCGCTGTCGCTGCTGCGGCAGTGTGCATGGATGTGGGAACACTGCATGCGGAGCAACAACGAGGGTACGTTTACGATGAAGGACGTGCGGATGGGTTTGCCGTGGATGCGTGAACCCGACAAGAGCCCTACGGGGTTTATCATGTTCGACCTTGGTAGCTGCGAATACTGGGATGTGTTCGACCGACAGGGCATCGAGGGCGCGAAGTACGATGCGAAGAGCGAGACGATGAGTATGTTCCTGCCTTACGACCCGCAGGGCGACCAGACGCTGGGATTCGGGTGCAGTTTCAGGGCCGATGATGTTTTTGACGTGACGTATCGGATGTGCAGCCCGAGCCTGTTGCAGAAGGTACGCTTCTGCTATAAGGACGGCGAGCGGTGGGCGGACATCCCCGACATCGACGTGAAGCCTGCGAAGAAGAAAGCGGCTACGAAGAAAGCAAAGCCCAAGGCGAAGGCTACCAAGGCGGGGAAGATACAGACCCCACCCCTAACCCCTCCCCTTGATGGGAGGGGAGCGGCTACCGCCAGCAACGAGCCGACGTTTGCGGAGCGGCTGCGGGAGGCACTGCTGAAGCACTATCGGACAGCGGCATAAACTTGAAACTTGAAACTTGAAATCAATATGGAATATTTTGCTAATTGTATGACCCACGAGCAGCTGGAGCAGGAGCACCGGCGGCTCGTGATTAAGATGCACCCTGACAGGAACCCTAACGACCCGGAGGCTACGGCTAAGTTTCAGGAGATGCAGCAGCAGTATGAGGAGCGCAAGGCGGAGCTGAACGGCGACTATACCAAGTCGGCAAGAGGGCGCGAGCGGAGAGAGCGGGAGCGCCGGGAGCGAGAGGAACGGGAGCGTAAGGAGCGCGAACGTAACCGACTGGCCGAGGTGCTGGAGCAAGCACGGAAGAACCGGACGAAGAGCCACAAGAATATTCACTGCGGCGACTTCATCTATGCCCGATGTATCAAGAAGAACATGTTTACAGATATGTTCAACCCGACGATGGACGACGTGCTGCGGCAGGCTATCCGTAACGGTGTGGCCGACGAGACGGTGGTGATGGTTGAGATGGTGGTGAGGGTGCCCGACTGGGAGTGCTTCGACAGTTTCTGCCCCGATGCCTATATCCCCAATGGCGGTGTGCATGGCGGATGGGAAACCATTCAGCGTGCCGACCCTGCCAACAACATCAAGGAGAAGCGTGTGACAAAGGTCATCCTGTTCTGGCAGGGTGACTACTGCGTGATGGGCAACCCCAAGGGCGACCCGACTGTCGCTGATTACTACGTGATGCCTTACTACGAGGTGATGTTCAGCGACCATCTGCACCGCATCTACCAGCGTATGCGGCAGGAAGAAGAAGAGAAGGCTCGTATCGAGGCGGAGCGCAAGGCGAGGATCGAGGCGGAGCAAAGGCCGCTGATAGACGAGTGGGCGCCGAAGCTGATTACTATCAGCCGGGGACTGACCGACGCGGAGCAGCAGACGGTGGCCGTGAGTAACCTGAAGGCGGTGCTCAGGGCGAAGTTCCCAGGGGTGACGTTCACCATTAAGACCAACCGACACGGCGAGACATCGGTGACATGGGAGGACGGGCCGACGGTGGTGGAGGTGGTCGTTGCTGCCGACCTCTTCAACGACTGGCTGCAGCTGACGGAGCCTACACCGTGGCAGGAGCGCTTTGGCAAGGTGACTATCAACGTGGCCGACTTCAACCGCAAGATGAACGTGCTGACGAAGGCGCGGATATTGCAGCAGCTGGGCGGCGTGGCGGAGGCGTTCAGCCAGGGCGACATCGACGACGAGGTGACAGTCAGCGACGACGACTGGACGATGCTGCACCTGATGGTGGGCGTGAGTGTCGGTGACGAGGACGCTACGCTATGCCGCTCGACGCTGAAGGCCGACGGCACACGGCGGGTGCATATCGGCACGGCAGTGCGGTATGTGTTTGAGCATACGAGCTATGTGAAGGCTAAGACTACGAAGAAGAAAGTGAAGCAGGCGGCGTGAGTAATCGGGTCGCCTGTCGGCGAGAAATTAGTTAAAAATTTAATTAAAAAATTATTCAAGATTATGGCAAAGATGATTAGACATGATTTCGGCGGCATACTGGATGCGCTGAACAAGATGATTGTGGCAGAGGTGAAGGCGGCGCTGGAGCTGCTGCCGGAGAAAGAGATAGCCGCGGAGGGCGACGTGCCACTGTGCCGTATAGTGGTGAGCGACAATGCCGACTATAAACCTGAGAACCTTGGTGTGACACGCATCTGGATCGACGATGAAGGCAAGCTGCACTTTCAGGCATTTGTGTATGTCCAGGACTGTATTGAGGATGTGAGCGATTGGGATGAGGACTGCGCAGACTGGCTTGACATCACGGACTTCGCCTATCTGATAGACCAGATAGCGGCGAAGGTGGAGGGCGACAAGACGTATAGCCTGCCGACCAGGTGCCTGATGACCTGCGGCTATGCGGTGGAGCTGGAACTGGGCACGGCGGTAGAGAAGACAGTGACGGTATAAACGATTAAACGAATTACGACTATGACAGAGAAATGGAAGGCATCGCAGGCTTTGAAGTACATGGAGGACGAACTGGATGCGAAGACCATCATCCAAGTGTTGAACCCCTACCTGAAGGACGAGCAGTTGGCCGAAGTGTTCGACCGCCTTGTGGACGACGGTGCCATCAGCCCCGACGGGTATTGTTATTAACCCAATAAAACGAATTGAGACTATGGAGAGTGACATTAAGGTTAAGGCGACATCCGAACAGATGATGATGTTCGGCAATCTGTATTGTGTGAAATGGTGTGAGCGCATCAAGTGGCTCGGCGACAGCAAGGGACGATGGCTCTATAAGGTCACGCTGAGACACGCCGACGATGCCGGCGAACTGCATGGAACGTACACGGTGGAAACGCTGATGAAGAAATTCCGCGAAGATGCCTATACCAACTTCCCCTGCTATATAGCGGGTGTCGTCAACGAACTGATAAAGGGCTGCGGACTGGTGCTTTCTGCCCTCGGCGACAAGCAGAATGTGACGGGCTTGATTAACGATGCCCTGCAGAAGAAGGGCATGAAGGTGAAAGTGATTAACAATTAAAACGAATTGAGGCTATGGCAAAAGAGAAACTGAACGTGGTAATCAGCGGGTGCTTCACGGAGAGCGCCATCGGACATTACGGACGGACGGCAGCGCGTGAGGCCATCATCGGCATGGGCTGCACGGTGAAGAGCGAACTGAACAAATCGACGGACTATCTGGTTGTTGGCACGGCCAACGTACCGGGGCGAGGCGTAGGGCCGGCCAAGCTGAAGCAGGCCAAGGCACTCGACATCCCCGTGGTGACGCTCGACGAACTGAAGCGCCGCGTGGCGGCGTGAATGATTAGCAATTAACAACAGACAAAATCAAAACAAGCAAGATTATGAACGAGACAGATTATTGCAACATGATTTCGGAGGCTATCAACGAGCACTTCCGGGAAGAGAACGACGGCTACGATTCGGACGTATTCGTAGACGAGAGAATAGAGCCGGGCGTTATCGCCCTGAACTGGCACGTCTATATGGACTGCTACGTGAAGACGGAGTATGTGTGCCGCGTGGCAGCATTCGTGTTTGAGAAATTCGGCGAGGTGGAGCAGATACTCTCACCCTGCAAGGACTTCAAGAGAAACGAGCAATAAAACGGAGGGCGAGAATATGTGTGGAAACTGCAAATACTTCAAGCCCTGCATGAATATTCCGGCAGGGCTTGATCCATACGGCAGATGCCAGAACCCATACGGGGCATTCAAGGGGCAAATCAAGTACGACTATTCGTCGGCTTGCAGAGACTACTATAGGAGTTATTAACGATTTAAAACGACAAGCGAGATATGAGCAAATTACAACGACTGCGTGACAACATCGAGGCACTGCAGCATGCGATGACTTCGACGAGTGAGTATGACAGAGAGATACTGAGCAAGTACACAGGCTTCGGGGGGATGACGTTCGTGCTGAACCCGCTGGAGAAGAGCGTATGGAGCAAGAGCGACTTGCAGTACTACGAACTGACAGTAAAGCTGCACAACATCTTAAAGGAGTATAGCAGCAGCGAGCGGGAGTATCAGCAGTGGGTGGAGAGCCTGAAGGCGAGCACGCTGACGGCGTACTATACGCCGGGCGAGGTGGTGGAAACCGTGGCGAAGGCGATAGGATATAGCGCGTTTATCAGCGGCAAGTTCAGCAAGGCTTTCTTCAACATACTCGACCCTGCAGCTGGCATGGGCGTGTTCGGCATGGAGATGGGCATCCACACAAACAACGGCGATAAGTTCTCTAAGAATATCCATGTGACGATGTATGAGAAAGACCTGCTGACAGGGCTGATGCTGGGCCGGCGCTTTGACGGGCCGACTGCTGACATCCGTGTCGCTGGCTTCGAGACTATCCCGGCTTCGGAGTTGGGCAAGTATGACCTGGTGGCGACGAATGTTCCCTTCGGGGATATCCGCGTGTTTGATCCTGACTATACGAACTCGAAGAGCCAGATTCGCAGGGATGCGGCAAAGATGATCCACCGCTACTATGTGCTGAAAGGACTGGACTGCCTGCGAGAGGGTGGGGTGCTGGCGTATATCATCACCAGTAACTACCTGAACCGCGACGGCGAGCAGATAGGCGAGGCGCTGAAGCAGGCACGGCTTGTCGGGGCTTACAGGTTGGCGAACAACCTGTTCAAGGAGAGCGGTACCGAAGTGGGCACCGACCTCTTAGTGATGCAGAAGGACAGCCAGCGTGGCGAGCTGACCGAGGAAGAGACGATGCTGCTGACGCAGTATGAGGACGGGGGATGCCCGACGAATATGTACTTCGACATGTGGCCGGAGCGGGTGATTGCTACGGCGTGGACGGTTGATACGGATGCCTATGGAAAGCGGGCGTTTGTGTATCAGCACCGCGACGGGGTGGCTGGCATTGCACAGCAGCTGGGCGAGGTGCTGAGTAAGGACCTGAAGAAAGGCCTCACCCCCGACCCCTCTCCGAAAGGCGAGGGGAGTGATTACTACAAGAACGGAACGGAGCGCAAGAGCGCAAAGCAGGAGCGCAAGAGCGATGGTAAGAAGAGTGCTTTCAATGAGGATATGTCGCAAGCACAATGGGACAGCTTTCGCAGACAGACACCAAAGGTAACGAAGCTGAATATGATATACAGCCTGTACCAGCAGTTGTATGACTACGAGGCTACAAAGATGGAGGAGAATACAGAACTCCGTGAGGCACTCAATAGCGCATACGATGAATATGTGGGTATGTTCGGCCCAATAAACGGTTGCAAGAACGATATCCACAAGCACGATATTGAACTTGTATCGAAAGAGCTTTATTCCTTGGAAGTGTTTGACTGCGGCAAGTGGTGCAAGGCTGACATCTTCGACAGGCCGGTGGCGTTCTCGACGGACGAGATGCACAGCGTGACAGACAGTCACGAGGCGCTGGCACAATCGCTGAACGACTACGGCAAGCCCGACGTGCGCTATATGGCTGCGCTGACGGGGAAGAGCGAGGAGGAAATCTGCGACGAGCTGGAGGGGGAGATATACTTCAATCCCCTGAGCGAGGAGTGGGAGATTAAGGCTCGCTTTATCAGCGGGAATGTGATTGAGAAGATAGAGCGCATTGAAGCGCTGGTTTCAAAGTTTCAAGTTTCAAGTGGCGAGCCTGGCGCAAAGGACTTGAAACCTGAAACTTGGAACTTGAAACTGGCGAGAGCGCAGAAGGCGCTCGCTGCCCTGCGGGCTGCCGTCCCTGAGCCTATCCCCTTCGACGAGCTGGACTTTAACCTTGGTGAACGATGGGTCGATACGAAGATTTATGAGGACTTTGCCTCGGAGTTCTTCTCGATGGAGGGCGACGGCTACGGATGCAAGGTGGAGGTGACGGTGAAGTACGACCGCAACCTCGACCAGTATGCCTGTGCAAGCGACCGTGGCAATGAGAAAATATATACGCAGTATGCCGTGAGCAGCGAGGCGAGCCAGTCGCTCGACGGTATGGATCTGCTGGTGCATGCACTGCAGAACTCCTGTCCGAAGATGATGAAGTACCGCCGCGACGAGATGGGGCGCAAGATTCAGCAGGGCAAGAGCTATGCGAAGGACGAGGACCCGGAGGCCACACAGAAAGCTAACACGCTGATTGAGGAAATCCGGCAGGGCTATCAGGACTGGCTCTTGCGACAGCCGAAGACACTGCGCGACGGACTGGCTGAGAAGTATAACAGACTTTTTAATTGCCACGTGAAGCCGCAGTTCGACGGCTCGCACCAGCGGTTCCCCGGCATCGACTGGGCGGGGCTGGAGCAGAAGTACGGCATACCGCAGCCGGTGTATAAGGACGGCAAGAAGGTGAGTGGCGGTCTCTATAAGAGCCAGGAGGACTGCATCTGGATGCTGGTGATGAACGGCGGCGGCATCTGCGACCACGAAGTTGGCAGCGGCAAGACGCTTATCATGTGCCTCGCTGCCCACGAGATGAAGCGGTTGGGCTTCTGTCACAAGCCGATGATCATCGGACTGAAAGCCAACGTGGCTGCCATTGCTGAGACCTACATGACGGCCTACCCCAAGGCCCGTGTGCTCTATGCCAAGCATGCCGACTACTCAGGACGGGAGCGTGAGAATTTCTTCAACCGCATGAAGAACAACGACTGGGACGTAGTAATCATGAGCCACGACCAGTTCGGCTTTATACCGCAGTCGGACGAGGTGCAGGCCGATGTGATACGTGAGGAGCTGAACCACCTGAACGAGAGCCTGAGCGCACTCTATGGCTCGTGGGACAGCGTATCGAGCCGCCTGAAGCGCGGTCTGGAGAAGAAGAAGGCCAACTTGCAATCGAAACTTCAGGACTTGCAATACGCTATTCGCAAGCGCACTGACAACGTGGTGGACTTCAAGATGATGGGCATCGACCACATCTTCATCGACGAGAGCCACCAGTTCAAGAACCTGGGCTTCACCACCCGTCACGACCGTGTGGCAGGCTTAGGCAACTCGGAGGGCTCGAAGCGAGCCTACAATCTGCTGATGGCTATCCGCACCATTCAGCAGCGCACGGGGCGCGACCTCGGCGCGACGTTCCTCAGTGGCACGACGATTACGAATAGCCTGACGGAGCTGTACAGCCTGTTCCGCTATCTGCGACCGAAGGCGATGGCCAAGCAGGGTATCACCTGTTTCGATGCCTGGGCGGCTATCTTCACCCGCAAGACGCAGGAGTATGAGTTCGGACTGACCAACCAGATTGTGCTGAAGGAGCGGTTCCGCTACTTTATCAAGGTGCCGGAGCTGGCGCAGTTCTATAATGAAATCACCGACTACCGCACGGCGAAGGACGTAGGCATAGAGCGCCCCGACAAGTACGCACGATTGATGCACATCGAGCCGACCCCCGACCAGGCGGAGTTTATCCACACGCTGATGAAGTTTGCAGAGACCGGCGACTTCTCGCTGATAGGTATCGACAACCCGACGAAGCAGCAGGAGATGGCAAAGATGCTCTACGCAACGGACCTCGCCCGCAAGATGTCGCTCGACATGCGGCTGATTGACCCGGCGTATGGCGACCACCCACGGAGCAAGGCGAGCATGTGCGCCAAGATGGTAGCGCAGTACTATCACAAGTTCGAGGATGTGAAGGGTACGCAGATGATCTTCAGCGACCTCTCAACGTGGCAGAACGATGGGAAGTTCAACATCTACGAGGAAATCAAGCGCAAGCTGGTGGAGGACTACGGCATACCGGCCCGCGAGATACGCTTCATCCAGGAGGCCCGCTGCGACACGAAGAAGAAGAAGCTCATCCACGAGGTGAACGACGGCGACGTGCGCATCCTCTTCGGCTCTACCTCTATGCTCGGCACGGGAGTGAACGCCCAGGAGCGAGTCGTGGCGGTGCATCACCTCGACACACCCTGGCGCCCAGCCGACCTGGAGCAGCGCGACGGCAGGGCCGTGCGTAAGGGTAACGTGATAGCCCGCGACTATGGCGACAACAAGGTGGATGTCATTATCTACGCCGTGAAGCGGTCGTTGGATGCCTATAAGTTCAACCTGCTGCACTGCAAGCAGACCTTCATCCAGCAGCTGAAGCAGGGGCAGTTGGGCAAGCGTACCCTCGACGAGGGCTCGATGGACGAGAAGGGCAACATGAACTTTGCCGAGTATATGGCTATCCTCTCCGGCAACACCGACCTGCTGGAGCGTGCCAAGCTCGACAAGAAGATTGCCGCCTTAGAGGTGGAGCGCAAGAACTTCCACCGCGACCAGCGACAGGCAGAGGAGCGCCGCGACCGGCTGCAGAAAGACGTGGAGCGACTGAAGCAGGATGTCCGGGATGCACAGGCCGACCAGCAGCTGTACGACGCAAGGAAGCAGCTGGGCGAGCAGGGTGAGGTGCTGAACATGCTGGTGCTCGACGGCTTCACCGTGCCCGAGACCGATGCCAACGGCAAGCCCCTCGACTATGCCGGACAGCAGAAAGCCCTCGGTGAACGGCTGTGGCGCATCGAGCAGACAGCCCGCACGCAGGGTGTCCGCCTGAAGATAGGTTCGCTCTACGGCTTCGACCTCATGGTGAAGACCAACGAGCAGAAAGTCCGCGACGCCGACGGCAACGAGTCGATGGAATACACCAACCTCTTCTCGCTGCAGGGCCAGCGCATCCTGCACACCGTGAACAACGGCAAGCTGTCGCACCTCTCGCCCCGACTGGCAGCGGAGTATGCCCTGCGCTGTCTGCAGGAGCTGCCCCGACGCATCGCCAGTTGGCAGCAGTGGATAGCCGACAACAACGTCACTATCCGCCAACTCGCCGAACTGCTGAAGCAGACGTGGCCCAAGGAGGACGAGCTGCGCCGCGCCAAGGCCGACCTCGCCAAGCTCGACCGCAAGATCAATGCCGAGATGAACGGCAAGAAGTCTTCTGGCGGCTCATCGTCGGAAGACAGCGCCTCCGAGAGCGACGGCGGGCTGAAGCAGGCGGCATAAACACGGGGTGGACTATCCCCAGAAGAAAGTGGACTATCCTCTGGAAGTTAGTGGACTTTCTCCTGGAAGAAAGTCCACTAACTTTTCTGATGCCCTTTATAACGAACACGAATTTCACTAATTAAACGAATTAAAACGAATTAAAACATTACGATTATGACAACAAGCATCGAACAGTACATGAACGACGGAGCCTGCTGGCAGGCTCAGATGGTGCTGGCCTATCTGCGTGGCCACAACGAGTTTATCCTTGACGCAAGCGACTACGACACGAAGGCACGCCGCTATGACGCATGGATTCACGTCGGACGCTACGAAAACTGCCGTGAGCAGGGCTATGTGTTCAGCCTTCGTTCATGGAAACACCCCGACCGTCAAGGTAACTGGGTGGTATACGAGCACCGCAATGCCGATGACGTGTGCGTCGTATTCTTCAACAAGCACACCATCAACACCCCTACGCTCAATGACGTAGTGGAAGCTATGGGCGACGACAAGTATAACGTGACAAAAAACTTCAAGCACGACATCATGGCCTGTTGCAAATGGCTGGAACAGGAAATGACGGACTGGCTTCTTGATTGCTATGCAGACTAACGAAATAAAACGAAACGACTATGGCATACATGAGTTATTGCAGATTTGAAGGCACCGCCAGCGACTTCGGCGAGTGCATCGAAGACCTGAAAAAAGGTAAAGTGTTGAACCAGTATGAGGAACCCTACCGCCACACGCTCTACAAGATGGCGAAGGAGTACATCACGGCATACGAGAACTATACTCCCAAGCCCGATGACGACGACGAGGAAGAGGACTAAACCCCTTCCCTCGGTCGGCTTGCTAACCCAACCCTCGCTCGGCTTGCCAACCCGACCGAGGGTCGGCCTCTGAACGCCTATATCATACCGCTTCAAAACCGATATGATAGATCACCTTGCAACTGCATTGAGAGATCACCTTGCAACTGCATTGAGAGATCACTTTGCAAGTGGATTGAGAGATCACTTTTCCAATCCCATTTCAACCCCAATTAAACCCCAACAAAAACAATTCAAGTTATGAGTACAATCATCACCAAAGAAAATCCCAACGGAATGAACGAAATCGTTATCGACATGACACCTCGACATGAGCCGCACGACCCACAGCGAGGATTCGGACGCGAGGTGCTGCGCAACGTGTACTACCGCATAGAAGTGCCATTCTACACCTACACTTTCGGCTACAGCGACAAGTACGAGAAGGAGCGTCAGCAGGGACGTGAGAACGCTCGCAGGTATTTCGACGAGGTGGTAGCTATACTGCTGGCTGCAGGATGGGTGCTGGTTGACGAAGCATGGCGCAAAGAACATTCTGGCTCATGTCCGCAACTGACGAAGGACAATCAGAAACTCTACTGCCATCCGCAGAACATCAGCGGATGTGTAAAGGCCGACGAGGTGGACGCAGTGGGGCGACTCTTCGCCGGAGCCAAGACCTTCCGCCACTACAAGACCGACGACTACCGCGACGTCATCGTCACCACCAGCACCGCCGACGAGATGCAACTCTACCACCAGACCTTCGACGCAACCGCCAATCAGGTGCTGCAGGAGCTGACCACTACCAAGCGTCGAAACCTCTACAAGAACGAGGGCACCGTGTGGCACATCCTGATGAACCGCCTGTCTATCGACACCAAGCGGGCCGGAGAAATCTATAACTTCGACCACGTGGAGCAGACATACGCCAACGACGTTATCCAGAAGGCCAAGGCCGACGGCTGGCTGGTGTCTGCCAAGGACTGCCACGATGCTGACATCATCCGCTGGGTAAACAAGGCCGAACAGCGAGAGATGGAGAAGAAAATGAAACAATAACCCCAACAAAAACAATTCAAGTTATGAGCAAGACAAAGAACCAGGTCATCGACCAGCAGAACGACAAGCAGCAGGCCATCCAGTATCTCACCGACCTCGTGGCCACAGTGTCTAACTATTACCTGAAGGGCAGGATAAAGCCGGAGCCGCTGCGCATCAGCGAGAGCCGCCTCACACCGGGGCAGATAGGCATCGACCTGTATAACTTCGGCAAGAAGCCCGTGTGCGACGGGCTGAACTTTGTGCCTATTTACTTCGACGACGGCACGGACGAACAGGGCTTCGTGTTCGCCATGCACTACAACGCCGATGACCCCACGCCACTCACCTTCCTCGTGGACTTCACCAACCTGCCCGAGGTACAGGTGGGTCCCGAAAGCCTGCCTACCGACACGCTGCAGAACATAGCCCGCTGGCTGGAGCAGGCGGCGCAGGACAAGCAACAGTCCGCTGCCGCCGCCGTGCAGCAGGCGAAGGACATCATCGCCCTCTGGAGCGACTGGTGCATGGACTACGACGACGAGAACCTGTGGCTCGACTACATGGTGCGCCACCCCAAGGCCCACTGCAACCGTCAGCACCTGCAAGAGAAGTGGGACTGCTGCTACGAGAAGTACGGCAGCAAGGCCGCCATGCAGATGTTCTGGCGCGAGCTCGACAACGACAACCGCACCATCCTCACCGAGTACATCACGACCGAGTGGCACAAAGATTAAGAAAAGTTTAACCCCTAAAAACAAAAGGTTATGGCAAATTTCAACTGGTTCAACAACAGATTCAATGATGACAACACCATCCACTTTGACAGGAATGAGTGGGTGTGTACTGACGAGGATAACTTTCAGTATTGCCGTAAGGTAAACGACACCACATTTGAGTATATACAGCTGAAGGATCTCGAACTGATAAGAGATTCGCTCTGCACAAGGCTGCGTGCTCTCGACTATCTGAACGACGAGACTGGTGTTGACGACTGGTACCAGGACGAGATAGACGTAACGAGGTATGATGACGAAAAAATCCGTGAATATCTTGCGCCATTCAGCGGAATACTCGATGGTGTGGAGGACCCCGTTGAGCGCAACCAACTGATTGCAGAATGTATCTTTGAGACAGACTGTATCGTAAACAATATCTAATCAATATTAACCCCTAAAAACAAGTAACGAATGATCGAGAATTGGATAATGGGCTTCTTCGCATGGCTGTGGTTCATACAGTGGTGCTGCAAGAAGTAAGTATTTAACCGAGTAAAACGAGTAAACGACTATGACAAAAGAAAAACTGACACTGCGCGAGTTCATCCACCTGAAGAACCGCGAGGAAGACGACATCGACATGAGCGTTGACGGCACTGACTGTTTCATCGCAGTAGTGTTCGGCGACATTAAACTGACACCGGCGGGCGAACGGAAGTTCAAGAGCTGCCTCGACGGCCTGCACGTGGACGGTCACTGCATCGTGGGCGACGACGATGACTACGAAGCCTACGAGACATGGCTGGAAGAGGGCGGCGACGACGGCGGACGGCTGCACGCTGCCGAAATCCTACTGAACGCACTTGCCGGCTACTGCCCCGCCAGCAAGTACGACGAATGGTTTGAGGGCAAGGAAGCAAAACTGATTTAAGTAAACGACTATGGGAAAGAAAAATCAAAAGCAAAAGGAAAACTGGGAGTGGTCATCACTCTTCTACATCGAGCAGCTGAACAAGGCCGCCGCCGCAGGGCGCACACAGAGCTACCAGTTCGGCAACTGCCGCTTCGACTGCAAGCAGACCAGTGCGGAGCGCGACATCTGGGAAGTCCACGCCCACGACACCGAGGGCAACGACCGCACAATGCCCGGCATGAGCACCTTCCACGTAGGGCGCATGATGAGCGACCTCTACGGCACATTCGGCAGCGGAATCATCAAGGAACAATAACCCCCATCAAAACAAGTAAACGACTATGACAAAAGACCAACTGCACCGCATCCTCACAGCCATCTGTGACGAGCACGACGGCGATCGCGAAGAGAGCCGCCCCAACATCGAGATCAACCACGGTTACGGCCAGTACACCGTCATCGACGCCACCTTCCCCGCCTGGGAGATAAACGACGACGGCATCCTCACCGCCCACACCTCCAGTGGCACCAGCTGGATAGCGTGCGAGAGTATCAACTGCATCGGAATCTAACAAACATCAAGCAAACTATGAGGAATCTTAAACCTGATGCTATGCGGATTCTCGCAGAGGTCAGCATGGAAGAGAACGACGGCGACGTGGTGCAGTCGTTCAAGGACATTAAGGAGATTGACGACCTGCTGGGTATCTTGAAGGCGAAGAGCCTGATCAACCACTCCAAGGGGCGCAGGTCCAACGTGGAGAAACGATTTAACGAAGTGTTCCGGGCAAGACTACTTGCAGGAGCAACGGACAGAAACAATAACGACTATGCAATTCGGAATCAACTGGAACGACGGCTATGAGGTGTGTGTCCTCATGGAAGACGAGCGTGGTCTGCGCCGCTGGCACCCGCTCAGGAACTTCGGCGACCGTCAGGGCGACGCCCGCATCTTCAAGGAAGCGGATTGCCCAGACTTGACCGACACTCAAATACGGATGCTCGTCAAACGCTTCGACCGCAGCGTGAAGTACGAGCGCATCAACAGCAGACATTTCATCAAACAACAAAACAAGTAAACGACTATGGGAAAGTTTGGTTATTGCGACACCTGCAAGCACGATGGCGAGTGCTGCAGCAAGTGCTATCGTGGCAGCTACTACGAGCACGACTGGGATAAAGGAGAAAGGGTAGGGCAGTATGGCCTGTATTAAGCATCACTGTCCTATGACCGAGAATGTCTATCCCCTCACCCTCACGGCCCCCGATGGCAGGGAACTGCGCACCCTCGCGTGGTTCCCCACCGAGGAGTGCCGCCGAGACTTCTACGAGAAAGCCGCCAAACACGGCCTGACCGTAACGGAAAATAATTCTTGCTGATTCCTGCAAGACTTTCAAGAATTTATATTAACTTTGACCTGCGGTCGAAGATACTCACGCTCATAAAAACTCAAATAAATTTGGTTTTTCGCTCACTTAATCGTATCTTTGCAACCGCTACAACGAAACA
>Ga0326511_10001677_pt1 | contig 18277 bp, 17 predicted proteins | sample 0_2496_0518_D_FD_203701 | JGI IMG/M metagenome (GOLD analysis project Ga0326511, IMG submission 203701) | Bovine rumen microbial communities from UC Davis, California, United States - 0_2496_0518 | ecosystem: Host-associated > Mammals > Digestive system > Stomach > Rumen | place: USA... | reverse complement strand
TATTAAAATTTAAGATAGAGCAATTTGTCCAACCTCATAAACGTAGCACTCATTCTCAAATTTTAAATGCGAAAGTGAAATCTCAGGTTTGGTTTAATTGTGTATACACAGAACTATTTTCTAAATATGTTGTAGAAGTTGTACTTCATAGATTTAGAGCTAAACATTTTCCTCATTGAGAGTTAGTCGTAAATGAATAGTCGCTTCAGTTTGAAGTTAGATTATATCATCATACTATATCGTTTAAGTTGTCAGTAAGTGGTCGGTATGCAATAGTATTAGCTCATGGTTGCCATCATTGGTCAGTAACTCCACAACTAGCAGTAAGACCATTCACAGTGGTTGCTGTTATCGTACAAGTTCAAGGTGTTACACAGGTTACTAATCCCGTTGTACTTACTGTTGCTACTGTCGTATCATCACTACTCCAAGTTACTGAATGGTCTGATATAGTTGGCTCTATTGTAGCTGTAAGTTGCGCTGTCTGTCAGATAGTAGTCAGACTTATAGAGCTTTTATCTAAAACTATATTCTCTGGAAATGGTATTCCTATATAAGCATTCTTCATAGCCAGCTCAGAATTGTTCTGATATAGATATACTCACATAACTAATTAAACATAAGAAATAAATCTGATTTCTTTTTCTCTTTTTACACTGTCATATATATTGTAGAATTATCATAACTTCATAATGCTGAGTATTGTGCTTCTGTTCCTACTCGTAGTTTACTTACTGTTATAGGAGAATTAGCATCTAGACTTATTCATCCTGTTGGTGCTTGCCAAGTAGGAGTTCAGCTTACATTAGTAAGCACATCTCCGTTATTTCATCAGCTTGGTACTTCATTCAGACTTATATTTCCACTTCCTAAGAGTGAGTTAGAATTTACTGTCTTTATATTTGTTCAGCTTACTAATGTTGGTTGCACAGCTATGTCCCCACTACCTAATAGACTTGTAGAGTTCACAGTTTTGATATTTGTTCATGATACCAAAACATCTTGCTTAGAACTATCGTGATATGCACTTGTTATATATCAAGAATCATTAGTAAGCTGACTTGTTGCTGTTGGTATAGTAGGTTTGTTTAGAATCTGTGCTACTCCACTGTTAGCATTCCAATCTGAATTTACTTGTGCAGATGGTATCGTTGGCTTATTAGTTAAGTCATCATAATCTCATGTAGTTGCTACTATTGCTAAGTCTGCTACGTTAGCTTTAGCATTTAATGCACTTGCTAGATTAGCGTTATCACTTGGCTGTCAGCTAAGATTAGCAAAGCTGACTGTCTTACCATGATTAATCTGCAATAACCATACTTGTCAGTCGTATATGTACATATCTCAGATTTCTAGTTCATCTGTTTCTGGTACTGTACTAGCTGTTCATGTGTATTGTACTCAGTCTGGTCTTTTATTACTTGCACCTACCGTTTCTACTAGGTAATAATCTCATGTCCTGTAGTTATAAGGAATATCTAGAGGAAAGCTGATTGGTAATCATGTTGTAGCATCCCAAAGACTTAGGAATCTTCCTATACTCTGTAGGTCTGTTATCTTATCATTTAATATCTTACCTTGTGCCGCACTTAATGAATCGCTTGCAGATGTACTTGTTAAGTTATTTATTACGTTTGGCACTGTTATATTAGCAGTTACATTTGTGCTAGAGTTGGCTGTGAATGTACCTACTGCTGTTCAGTTCTTCTGGATTGTTAATGTTGCGTCGTTTACTGTAGGTATTGTTGGTTTGTTCTTAATATAATCTGGTGAGTCTGTGTCTGTTTGTTCCCAGTCTGCTTGTACCTGTAAGAATGCAGGTCTGTTTATCAAATCGTTATAATCTCCAGTGAAAGCTACTGTAGCAAGTTCTCATCTTAGAGCTGTGAATAGAGCATCCACTTCTTCTGAATAATACACTTGTTTCCATGTCCCTTGTCCTCAGTCAAAGTAAATCTTTCCATCAGCTCAGTATAGCCATCTAGCATAATCTCCACTTGTAGTCTTCCAGTTAAGGATTAATCCGTTTTGACTCCATCAGTTTTCTGCTAATACTTTACCTACTGTTACTCATGCAGGAAAATCGGAACTAGGAGTAATGTTTACTGCTAATTGTAAATCTGTATAGATTTCGTTATCTCCATTGACTTCAATCAGATTATTTTCTTCTCTTAGTAAGATAGAAATAACCTTGTTAGTATCTATACCTATTCCAGTACCTCATGTGTAAGGTAACTGTCATTCTACTATTCTTGTTGCCATTGTTATTTAAGTGTTAAGTAAAGATATATATCATTATCAAAGATGGTAGAGGTAACAGAATCTACCCATTCACTTCAGCTAACCTGTGTCCATCAAGTAAGGTCTACTCATCGATTTTCTGGTGTGTAATCAGGAGAGCGTCAGCTTCATGATTGAGTTATAGTATTAGAATTATAATTCCAAGTATATCATATCCAAGCATATCCTCAATATTCTGATGGATAAGCATTATTTCTTGTCACCGTATAGCACCTTATCTCATTTCACTTCTTATAGAAATAAGAATAAAGCATATCACCATTGTAACTACCATATAATTGTGCATCACTATTTCGATAAGTTATATCTCAGTTTAAGTCCTTTTTATATGCTAATACTCAATAATAGTATTCGTCATCTCTTGATATATAATAAGAGTAGAAATTTAGACCGTAGTAAACATTTCAATCAAACCAAGAGTAAATTCATCATGTTGCAGGTATTCAGTATGTATTTAGATGAAATGGATATAATTTTATTCACTTTGTTAATATCCCCCCATCTCATTGCTGTATCTGGTCTATATAAGTATCATACGTATCTAATTTAGCACTACTTGGAACGCTTACTCATTTTCATTCTATTGAAGATTTTATATCAGCTTTAGCTTCTTGTAATCTTTCTATTTCACTCGCTATTGTCATCGTTATTATAGGTTAGCAAGTAAAGTCTCTACATCTCCTAGCACATCATAAACTGCATTCTTACTAGGTGCGTGTGTTGTATCTCAATCCCAACTACTTCAAAAAGCTGTATCTGATACTAATCAATTTACTGTTGTAGTCAGATTTGTTACACTTGTTTGTAGATTAGATATGTCCTGCGTAGCTCATCATGTAGTATTCTGCAATGTTGTTATATCTCATTGCATAGTAGTTATATCTGAATTTATACTATTCACTGCTGTAGCAATAGCTTTATTCTGAACTGCGTTAGTTGAAGTGGCATTTAATGCTGTATCTACTACTGGTCTATTATTCAAATCTCCATAATTACCTGTTAATGCTACTGTACTTACATTATTAGCTCAGAGTTTATTATCCCATGTAGCCTTTTCTGTTGAACTTACAAATAAGTTATCCCCACTCTCTTGGATGTATCCTGTCGTTAGGTTTACTGCTCATGTGAATCAGTTTACTGAGCTTACACTTCCTGTAGGGAATAATAGCTCTGTCCAGTTAGAGAGAGTTGAATATGGCTCATTACTTAATATGTATGTTTTATTCTCACTTGTTACTATTCAGATATCTCATTTCTTAGCACTTGTTAAAGTAGTTAAGTCTGATTTATTAGTTACTGTATAGGTTGTCATTACTCACGTACTAGGTACTATGCTACTGTCTAGCTTTCAGTTAGCATCTAGTACAGGTACGTTTCATGCTAAATTACCAGCGTCTAATGCAGCAGCAGTTCAGAGTGTTGGCTTGTTTAACAAGTCATCGTAATCCCCACTAAAAGCTACTGTGCTTAACTCACTTCTTAGCTGTTGGAAAAGAGCATCTACTTCTGGCTTTAGATAGATTTGCTTAAATGTTCCTGTTCAGTTATCTGTATATAGTTTACCATCATCAGCAAAAAGAAATCTGATATTATCTCCACTGGTTGTCTTTGCTACTAATAATGTTCAATTAGCCAACCATCAGTCAGCTTGTAATACTCTACCTACGTTTACTCATACTGGCATATTAGCATCATCTTCTATTCAGTCATCTAGTTGTAGGTCTACGTATGCTTCATCATCTTCGTTGATTTTAATCAGATTATTTAGACTTCTTAATAAGAGATTAACTACTTTGTTATCAGTAATCTCTATTCAAGCTCATCCTGTTTCTGTTTTATCTCATTCATATAGTCTTACAGTCATTTTATAAGTCTGATTTATATAAAACTATCTAGCTACTACCTTAATAACATCTCCAGCTTGTCACATAACCATTGGTCTGTTTAATGCTTGTAGCTGTCTGTTTCGTGGTAATTGCAACTCTCACTTAGGATTAAGCTGTATGAAATCTGCCACATTACCATCATTAGTCTGATTAGATTCTGTATAGTCTGAAACTAAGATAGCACCTTGATTATCTTGGTCTGCTGTTATACATAGACTATCATATAAAGCTCAGAAACTATTAGTTATCTTATCATTAGCAGTAAATCTGTCTGATAACTTCTCAATATCAGTACCAATGTCTATTGGTAACTCCTGCCATGAACCTGTCATTACGATTGTTGCAATCATCTCATATTTTTTAACATATAAAGTTTTCTCTGATATTCGTCTACTTCCTGTCCCTTAGCCTCTAATTCTAAGTCTTTCTTTACTTTAGAGTTTGCTATAGAGGTAAGTTCAGCATTTTTTCTTTTTGTATCCTCTAGTTCTTTTGTTAAATGGTATCTATTACTATCTTCTATGTATTGCTTAGAGTTCTCATATTTCTTAATCTGATTCTCTTCAAAGATTAGATTATCTTCCATTGTATAAGCTGTATTAAACTCTCTATATTGATTCCATAGTCCTGTCAGCCTTATATTACTTTTCATTATTATGTTTCACTTATCACTGACATATACGTACATTCTACATTGGTATAAAGACTAAATCATAATATATAGTAGCTGTAGGAGTATCTAACTCTGTACCTCACTCCAGTTTATAGAATGGGACATAATGCTGTCCTTCAACTTTGATTTTCTCAATAATCAGTTCGTCCTTGTTTGTCACATATTCGTTATGTTCCCCAACCTTAGTATTCATTATTAGTAGATAATCTCCATCTGGTATGTTTATCATTCACAATCCACTACTTTCCCTTCAAGATATGAATCATTTATCGTGGAAAACCATAGGTTGTTTCGTTATCTTTTTTTGAATTAGCGATGTTTGTTCTTGGAGGTGGAGAATTGTTCCACTCAGTGTTTCTACTGTTGTTTTTAAATCAGCTATTACTTTATAAAGTGAACTGATTTCTTTTCCTTTTTCTTCTATTTTTTCTAATAGCTCTAGATTAATTTCCTTTTGCTTAAACAACTCTTTTTCTATATCTGTAACATCTTCTTCTAAACCTTCTTCATCTCTCTCTAAAACTGCGAACTTGTCCTTATTCAGAATCTCATTCTTTTCTAAGTCGTCTATTCTCTTTTTGAACTCAGCTAATTCGTGATTATCATATCAGATTTTTATCTCTATTGGTTTTTTGAATGCCTCACTCTCTAACTTCCATACATTCCCTTTCTTAACTCACTCCTGTAAGTCCATATATACACTCTTTACCTCCATACCAATAAGTTAATAATAAATCTGATTGTAATATAGTCAGACCGTTGAAATTCTAAAATTAAGAAAAAAAGGCTTGAAAAATAATAAATTGTATGTAGTATCTAATTAGCAAACTAACTATAAAATCTATTGATATTAGCGTGACTATCAATAAACTAAAGGTGTCAATTGTGCAAACATAGTACACAAAGTCTATCGAAGTCACGCTCGATAGGCTTTTTATATTTAGTAAAAATACTATGGCTTGGATTGCACAATTTGATACTCAGATGTTAAGAGATGGTTATACTCCTACTGAAGCAATGGTTTATGGTTATTTATGGTGGCATATACGGAAATCAAAAGCTGTCACCTGCGTATATCCATCTATATGACTTATGAAGAAACCCTTAAACATTAGTAGAATCTCTATTATACGTGCTGTAGATAAACTAGAAAAGAAATGATTAATAGAAGTAACTAGAAGATATAAACAAAACAACGGTTATTATGTTACAGATTTTGATAGATATATTCCTTGTTCTAACTATAATCCAGAAATGATGTATAGGTTAAATTCTTAGGTATCAAAATGATACCACCCTAGTATCAAAATGATACCAGATTGCTAGTATCAAAATGATACCCTTATAAATATTATATTATAAATAATTTATTAAATAGTCACTTTAGTAAAAGTGACAAAAAATCTTTTATCCTATAACTACAACTAGAATGGTAGTAGCATACAAACTTAAAAGAATCTCACTAGAGAATGATAAATATGGGAATGTTATCCATATCAAGATGGTACAGAGATTTGTAGATTGAAAATTTGACAGGTCTATACCACTAGAAGATGCTATGCAGTTTTTAGATAAAGCCGTTATCTATGAAGATGATTTTAATGATATAATGAGTAAAGCTGATAAAAAGAAAAAACAAATCTGACTATTCTAATCAGACTTTTTCTTTTTTAAAAAAGACAGATTTCTCTGTCTTGTATGTTAATTAGTATAATACTGATTGATTAGTTTTTGAACTTCACGGTTTTACTCTAAGGGGATTGTATTTAACTCCTCCTTTGTAGCATTTATTACTCATGCCATTTCTTTTTCTGCATCATTTATTAGAGTTCCTATTTCACTAGCCTTCTCTGCTTTTATTATATCGTTATTCAATTTATCAAATCTCTCTAATAACTGAGGTAATCTTTCTTCTATGTGATAGAGATTTTCTGTTTCACTTCTCTCAGCTCACATTATAAAATTCTTTATATCAGAATATTTCTTTCTCAAAGTTTCAGTAATTCATCTCTCTCTTAATCTCTTTTCTGTGTTATTAACTCATTCTATCGTCTTAGAAACTAGCTTACTAAAGTTAGCAATAGAACCGATTTCTGCATCTATGTCCTTAAACTCATTGGCTGGCACTCTTTCTCTAATCAAATCTTTGATTCAAGACCTCGTAGCTTCCCATCATTGCTTAGCATTAGTAGTGATTTGATTCTTCGCGTTCCACGCCTTCATTGCATTTCAATATTCTCTAGCAAAATCGTTTAATTCCTTGTATGAAACCCCATCTCACATAAAATCTTCCCAGAATTTAGTAATTCTATTCATTGCCTCATAGTTCCTTTCTTGCTTGTATACATCTAGTAAGTCGTCTATTGCTTCTTCCACATATCTTCATTCATCTTTTCAATCTACTTTTATTATTTTCTGGTCTGCTGCTTTTATTTTTCATGGATATTTAGATAGGTTTTCATCTACTATCTGGGATAGCTTTCCCTCTACACTGTATCAGGCATTATCTAGTTCTTGCCAGCTTTTTATACTCTTTAAATCTGTATGCTTGGACAATGTTTTTAGAGCTTTCGTTGTGGTTGGTATATCTTTGGTTGTTCATTGTCATACTATATTGGCTATTTTTTCAAGTTCTGCTTCATTTTTAGCCACATTTTTTATGGCATTTTTAGTGGCCTGTTTCTTTGCTTGTTCTTTTATTCATTTCTCTACACTCTTAATTACAGGTCATGCTTCTTTAGCGATAGCTCTAGCTCATTTTATACCTCATCTTATTCATGCCTTAAGAGGCTCTTTAGCAGCTCAAGCTACAGACAAATTCATAGCTCAGTCAATGTATGTCAGATAATCTTCAGCCTCTTTTTGCTCTTCTGGTGTAAGATTGTTCCATCGTACTAAAGCCTCCTCTCACATATCAGTTTCTAAAGCCTTCTTTATAAATCAAGCCACAGAATCGCTCATGCTATCCCTTTCTCATTGAGTAGTAAATCATTTGAAAGCTCATTCTATTCATCATCATATAATATCTCATATTCATCCTCATACAGTATCTAATACACCTTCTCATAGTAAAATCTGATTAAATTTCTCTATGAATGATTTATTATCGTCTGTTGCTATATCTTTTATATCTCACATATTATTATATGCTCTCTTTAAAGCATTCCATGTTCATTCTCCTATTCATCAGATAGTACCTCATATTGCTCATACTGCTCTAGCAAAAGGTCATACTATACCATCCTTTGCTTTATCCATAAATGATTCTTTTATTGGCTCAATCCATCACATTTCTAATCAAAACTCTTCTGGGTCTCTGTTCGATTGAGTAAAGTCCATAATCTTATTATAAGTTTCATCGTCTGGGTTAAGCGTAAAATATTCAGTAAGGATTTCTTGTGGCGTATTCAAATCACTCCAGTCATCTCCATTTTTCTCTGCATAACTTTTAATCATTGACGCAGCAGCTGCAGACTGTGAGGCTTGATTATATCTCTGGCTAAGCTCTTTGTTGTTTACATTGAGAGATTGCTCAAATAAGTTGTTAGAGTCTGCGTCTAATGTGTCTTGTGTCTGTTTGGCCTTCCTCAATACAGCCCCCTCTCTGAAACTTCTTAATCAAGACAACCTTTCTCTTATGTTGCTATTCATAGGAGTAGAAGTCTGATTCATCTGAATTTGATTCTCTTCTGGCATATTTAAAATATTATTAAATTAAAATCATTGAACGGCCTTTGCCTTATCTGCAGCTGATTTTTGCTGTGCGTTTTGTTCTGTGGTTCATCTGTTAGTATTTCATTTAGATGGAGTTACATCTCTCTTAGTATTTCATACAGTTGAAGGTGCATCTGAAAAATAATTAGCTAGGTCTATTCATGCTATATCAGAAACAAACTGTGGCAGTCATTCATACTGGTTATATATGTTCTGCGGTTTTTTACCTGTAATTTTTTCATAATACTGAGCTTCTGATGCCATCTTGTTATTGATACCGTGTAGATACTCTTTTATTTTAGAATCAAACTGTTCCTCGCTCAGACTAAACTGTAAAGCATTCTTATATTCTTTTAACTCCTGCTCTGATGGAGAGGCATTACCTTTTAATGCTCATGCAAGTTCTGATGCAGCCACTTGTAATGCTGCATCGAATTCTTCTGTCGCAGGTATTCATAATGCATTAGAGTATGCAGCCGTAAACCAATTTCGTGGTCTAAGGTTAGTGTGAGCTTTATCGTATTTATGATAAATGTTGTATAGTCTCATAAGCTCATCTGCTGCAGTGGCATTCCTTGATAGTTCTCATCATGCTTGAGTAGCATTATTCCATTTTTTAACAAGGTCATATCTACGCTTGTATTCATCTTCTTGGTAATCGAAGTCTTGTCAACCAATAGCTAAAGCAGCAGCCCTAATCCTTGTGTTCGCTTTTCAGTTATCAGTACCAGATTTTGCTAATGAAGTTGGGTCTATCCTATATTCAAGGATTCATTTGACTATTTCTTTTTCTTCTGCACTTAAACTATTCCATTCAGAATATTGCGAGAAATCATACTCTTTACCATATCTTGTAGTCCACTTACCCTCGTATTGAGGTATTGAGTTTCATTTAGTAGGGTCATAGTATCCATATATCTTAGAATTGTTTAATTTAATAGTTCTAATAGCAGGTTTCTCTGTTCCCACCTTATTAGAATCTAAGCTACCATTCCAATCTAAGTAGGTCATAGTGTCTCATTTTACTCATACAACTATTCACATATGTCATGCCACTACTTTATTTCAATTACTATCAGTATAAGATGCACCAGTGTCTAATGTAACTACGTCTCATTTCTTAGGCATATATCCGCTAGAAGCTAGGTCTGTACAGATAGCTTTCTTTCTATCCCAAGATGATAAATTAGAAATTTCTATTCAAATCCTGCTAAAATAGTTCTTTTGTACTCATGCAGCACATTGTGCATTTCATAATGTTCAGTTTGTACATTGCTGTACTAAGTAATCTACCACATCTCATACTTGTTCTTGTGTCATAGAAGTAGTAGGGACTGATATTCATCAAGGAGTGGTTGTAGTTCAGCCTCCATTAGATTTAGCAGCAAGCTCTGCCCATTGAATATCTATTCATTGTCTTGTAGCCCAATCATCTAAAGCCATGCTCTCTCTCTTGAGTTGTAACTCTTGCTGTTTTAATCAGAATTCAGCATTCCGTTTAGTCTGTTCCCATTCTTGTTGGTATCTTGACTGTGCCGCATTATATCTATTCTCTAATATGCTTAGTTGGTCTTGTATCTCTGCTGTTCTGTTAGCTACATAAGCATTAACTATGTATTGAGGTACATCTCATTTAAAAACCTGACTTGCTTCTTTTTTCAGATTTTTCATTCTGTTTTGTAATGTAGCCATATCTGCTTCTATTGTAGCCATCTGTTCACTAGCAGTAGCTGCACTTTGATTAGAACTAAGAGAACTATTTACACTCTTTAATATATCAGCTGTACTTGTTACTCAGTTAGAACTATTTAAAGCAAAATCTGTTATCTCATTACTTATACCAGATTGTCAGTTAGTAGCCACTGTATTATAATCTCACTCCCCACTTGTAATAGTGTTTATATTCATTTGTCCTCTAATCTGTTTCTCTGCTTGTTTTACCTCTTGATATTTAGCAGGGTCATATTGCATTAAATCTCTCATTTGCTGACTATCAGTAGCCATTACTCCACTAATTATTGCACTAGCTATTGAGTTACTATCCATACTTTGTAGATTTTTAAAACTCTGAATCCTTGATGCGTTCATACTTCTATAAACAGAATTCTCATCTTCTAATGTCTGTATAGCTGTGCTTTGGTCTGCTGTTACCTTACCATATAACTCTCATGCAGTAGATTTATTTAAGTCTGATTCCATATTACTCAGAGCCTCGTTCTTTTCTTGCTCTGGTGTCTTATTAGGGTCAGCTGGTTGTTCGTTGTTCTGCTGATTTTGAGTCTCTATCTGACCTATTCTTTTCCATACTGAATTGATAGTATTTTGTCTTTGCTCTTCTGTAGAGTTCTGAAATCATGCTTGCTGGTTTAGGAAATCTGCTACATCTTCTATACTCCTTCTTCATTCATTATATAATGCTGATGCAATATTATCGTTACGATTAGCAATATATCAGTTATCTATACTCTCTTGCTGTTGTGCTAATCATCCATATTGATAATCAGGGTTTAAATCTGCTGTTTTTATATCAGCATTATATCATGTATAAGTGTTTCTAGTGTTCTCTCATGTGTACTTATCATTAGTACCTCATTTATTATTCCCTGTGTTATAAGTAGCCAAAGTACTATCATCTCAGTAAGCACTTTTTTCTGTGTCAGCATTGTTTAAGTTTTTACCAGTGAATCCATCATAAAATGTGACTCAGTATGGGTCTACATAGTTCCCATTAGCATCATAGCTACCTAGCATTGCTTGAGATTGCTGATTCTCGTTTTTATTCTCTGCCATTTAGTTATATATTATAAGGTAAATCTAAATATTCTATACTCCAATAATTTGAATCATTCTGAATAGTAAGGTCGTTCCCTGTAGGCTCTCACGTACTTGGGTCATGAGGTCAGTCTTTCATCCTCAATACGAGTAAATCTCACTTTAATAAATCTCTCTCCATATATCAGAACGCTGTCATTTTCTGTATTAATTGTCATAGTTTGAATGATACTGTACATGTACCACTAGGTTCTGTTCAACTCGTAGTTCAACTTAATGAACCTGCTCATTGCCAGTCAAATACTGCTATTCATCATTTATATGGTATCTCCCATACGTTCTGTGCATTCTTCCTATATATGTCTACATAACAGAACACCTTTTCTGTAGTAGGAGTTAGTAATACTTCTTCTTTATGTACTATCCTGTAATGTCAATCTTTCTGTACCAAACAGCACAAAGGTCATACTTGAGATAATAGCTCTTGTGGTACTGTTCAATCTGGACTGGTTATATATTTCCCTAATATTCATGGTGTATTCTCATCTGTTCTCCATGTAGGTTGGAATCCTTGTCTAAATATATTAGGTAACCAGACTTCTATTGTGTTTGTTGTAGTTCAATCTCCTTTATCTCCTACACATAGTTTTCTACTTGCTTTATCGTTGTAATACTTTCATGTAAATATTAATGTATCTCTAAGCTGAATGAACTGGTCGTATGTAGAATGATTTTCATTAGCAGAAATAGGATACTCTGGTGGAGTAGCTAAATATTGGTGCTGTCAATCATACTGTGTTCGTTCCATCTTTAATTTATATCATAAACATTATTAATTTTGTCTTTTGTATGGTATCTAATATCTATCTGCCTTACTATTGGTGTGGCATGTGTAGATGTGTCTTGTCTAATAACTATCGCATAAGTGATAGTCTGCCAATCAAACTTAAAGCTGGAAGCATCTCATGTACCTAAGTCATTAAACAGATTTGATTTCTCTGTTCTTGTAGCTCAGTTAGTATTATCTATGTGCATTACATGATACCAGTTATTAGCCTCTGTGAATGTATGTGTGTTCTTCCATAAGTTGTTAGGACTAACGTATATGTCTATACTTCACTTGTTATTAGTTAATGGGTTAAGCTCATAGTTAAGTCTGATTTCATCCAACATTTTAGTTATAGTACCTCACTCTTTACCTTCATATTCACGAGAGATTAGTACTCAGTTAGATTGAAAACCGTCTACTCATGTATCGTATAATCTCATTGCTCGGCATCCTGTAGAATCTGATACATATAGGAATCACATATTCTCACATACTCAGCTTACCTGTCTTCATGTATCACTTAGCATCCATTTCATATAACCCTTATCGTATCATTGCTGATTTTGCTTGAATTGGAATACTCCATAGGCATCTGCAATATAGAATCTACCAGATTTATAAGCAGCATTTAGTCCTACAGGTCATACAAAGTATGGTGCTTTATAGTTCACATCTAGTGGGTCTAGTCATGCTCTCTGATGGAATAATGTTATTGGTGTGTTACCTACCATTTTATTCAGATTCACATATCCATCAGTTCAATTAAGGCTAGTTATATAGTAATCTGTTCAGTTTATAGAATATGCTCTAAGTACTCTCTCTCCTGTTAAGTCTACTACATTATATACGAATGTACTTCTTAGGTTGTTGTTACCTTGATAGTAATAAACCTTAGTTCACCATCATTCATCTACTGCCCATACTTTCAAATATTCAAATGTACAAGTCAGAGCCACAACAGTAACTCATGCTTCATAGTTAAGTACCCTTTTCCATCATGTCTTACCATATATTCAGCTTTCTGTATATCATGTATCTAGTTCTGGATAATATACCCAGATAGCACAGTCGCTTGTGTCTCCACTTGTAGCTACTACTAATCTAGTATTATTATAGTTTAGGATAGCTGTAATAGCTCATCACATAAATATTCAGTTTAGGTCATCTTTGTTAGATATTGAATCATCTGTGGCATCTGTATGGTCGTATGGTACATATCATCTAGTATCTCATCATGTCACACTACAGCTAAACATTGCTGCACTTGCTGATGTTCATCATCCCCACCAAAATCTATCTTGGAATATAACTCAAGGTACAACTCTCTTTTGACTTGCTATCGCATTGCCTGCTACTGCTAGATTAGAAAATGAGCTTCAGTTACATTTCATAAGGTTTACATCACCTCATCCTAAAGGTAGAGCAAATACTCAATGTTCTCAGTCTGAAACTAATTGGCAATTAGCATAATTGCTTGTATGTATAGCTTTATTACTCAGCTTTATTCAGTGCATTTCATCATCACAGTTTATATTAGCTGCGTATTGAAAACTATGTTCCTGTCAGTAGTAAACATCTTGTGCTGTTCAGTCAGTCCAACTTACTTGACTAATTACTCATGTGCTTCTTTTTTCTCCTACTGCCATCTAGTTTATTAATAGTGACTAAAATATGTTGTATTAGCGAATCATTCTTCCACTGGTCTCTTATCCTTATTAAGTCAGTATATGTTATCATGTAATGTGTTATCGAATTGTTGATAGTACCATTGTGCTTGTTCTGGGTTCTCAGCTTGATAAAGTCTGAATGTAATGTAGTCCTCTATTGCATCAAAGAAGTACCGTGGTAAATTCAGATTATCTATGTTAGTATTCATAGAAATAGAATCTACATCCTCTATATAGTTATAGTTTAGGAATATACCGTTCTCTACATCCTCTGTAGGTGTAGGATATATCTTGATTGTGTCTTTATCTACAAAAGTATATCTAGGGAATCTCCTAGATATTCTACCCCATACGAATGGACTACCTTTTTGTCTTCCTCATTGTGCTACTAACTTATCATTCTCATCATAAGTGTTGTTAGTAGGTCTAATGTTATAGTCACTCAGATTTATTGGTTTACATACTCTATAGATAGGGTTTCAGTTCTTATCTGTAGCATAAGCTACTCTTAGTTGAATAATACTATAGAAATCTGGTTTTCAACTCTCTCCTAATGGTAATGAATATGTAGCTTGGTCTTTAACTATATTCTGGATTACTGATGATGTATTCTGTTGCCCAGATACATACTCTAGTATCATTTTCTGAAAGATTAATAACCCTTTCTTGAACCAAGCTAACCATACTTGCTGATTTACTTGTGTATCTCACCTTAATTCTTCTAAACACCAATTACTATACATATTTTGGATAGTTGCCATCTACTGCTTTTTAAGAGATAAATATCAGTCTGATTATTCTCATAGGCTGGTTGCCCAGCCCATGATATATAAGCAAACTAACTAGCTTAATGCTTCTTGCCAAGCATAATCTGTTCCTGCTCTTGATTCCATTCTTACGATGAACAAGTCGTTTAGAACAGCTGCTCAGTACATACATTTCCATCCTACTGTTGCTCTTTGATTTAATGGGTCTTCAGTTCCAGCAGCACCAAATGGTTTGTAGAAAGTCTGAAGATTTTGAAGAGTTCCAACTCCGTATGCACCATCTCTGAAAGCGTATGAAGGGTAAACTTGGAAGTCTCCACCTGCATCTGTTACAGTAAATGGTTTAACGTTAGATGAAATGTAGATGTCGTAGTTTACACCTGCAGTTACGAATCCATCTTTAATTCCTTTGAAGTCTTCATAGATTAGTTTATTCAACCAAGTATTAGTAGAAGATGATTTAGCATAATCTAAGAATACATTAGGGTGCATAATAATCTTGAATCTTTCTCCAGTCTGTCCTTGTGCAGCTAAGAATGTAGTAGCTTTAAGAACTAAGTCTAAGTCCATTACATCACTTGCAGCCAAAGTAGCTCTTGAAGTAGCTGTACCAGCATACATAGCACCAATAGAACTATTAGCTAATACATCCTGGATGAATTCATCGATAAGTCTTCCTGCATTGTTAGCCAATTCTCTTCCTTGTGCAGCGATAATTGGAAGTAATGTTTCTACATCCAATACATCTGAGATGATAGAGTAGTCTCCTAATTGAACAGGTACTGCAGTTACAGTTTTAACTACATTAGTGTGTCCATCTGGAGTAACTCCTTCTACCAAAGCAGCATCAGCCAAAGAAGTCTTCATTACTCAGAGTCTAGGCCAAGTAATAGATTTGTATCCCTGATGAGATGCTTTAGTTCCGAATCTCATGAAAACAGTAGATGGTTCTCCGTTCTCAAGGAAAGATTTTTGAAGTAAATAAGTTAAGAATTCGTTTACATTACTTGCATCGTTGATATTTGAAGTAATCATAACATTTTGTGCAGCTTGTGTGCTTGCATTAGAGATAGCAACTTGCCATCTATCTGCTCAGTTTGTTGTTGCCATAATAAATAAATGTTAAAGCTAAAATAAATATTTAGCCTCTCCAACTATTAGTTATGCATCCAAGGTTGTGTTTTCGCCCACTTAATTAAGTCTTCTGAACTCATTTCGTTAAGTTTAGGTCATCCAACCTCAGTTGTTGGATTGGCTCATGCGATAACACTTTTAGGTCATTCATTAGTCTGACTTATTTCAGGTTGAGTTTGTACAGCTGGTTGAGTATTTACTTTCCCATTCTGTCACTCATATAATGAAACCATATCGTTAATATCTAATCCTGCATATTTGTCTGCGAATGCACCGAAGTCTCATTCGTATCCTCTGCTTTTCATAGTACTTTCGAAGTAAAGTTTCTTATCTGCAGCTCTTCCTGCAATTTCAGCATCTAATTTAGCCTGTAGGTCAGCCATCTCTTGATTATGCTTCTCTCTCAAAGCAGCATATCACGATTTTTTCTGTTCCTCAGTGTTATCAAGGTTTTCCATATCAGTCATCTGATAATAAATAGAATGTAAAGTCAGAGCATTCTACAACTCCGAATTGATTTTAAGTCTTCAACTTGACTACAATTGATTAGTTTAACCACTTGCAACTTCGGTGGAGAATATTTGAGAGTTTATCCTCTATTCTTTAGTAGCTCTTCTTCAGCTTTCTGTAGAGCTTCCTGTGCTTTTCTTACTTCCTCAGGGTCTGCTGTAAGTACCTTAACAAGTCTTTCCATTTCCCCCATACCTTGCATGAATGCACCTAATATCTCGTAGTAAGTGTATCCATCTGGTTTAGGATTAAGGAAATTGTCCTTAGCTAGTACAATTACATCATCCTTCTGTTTCTGTACTCTTTTCTCCATACAGTCTAGAAGTACCTTCCACCCAGGCATAGCAACAAGTTCTTTCACTTGTTCTATCTGTTCATCTGTGAGGTCATCAGGATTTTTTGTTTCCTTCTCCTCTTCTTTAGCAGATTCTTGCTCTGCATTCATTAATTCTTCTTCCAAAGCCATTAGTTAGTTTGCTTATTAAATAAAATGGATTTATTATTCTGAACTATCCACTTGATAGGTTTACCATAGTTTGTCTCTAGACAGTATTTCACTTGGTCTAGGAACAATGTCTTATCTATGGTGTCAAATCACTCAGTCATAATCGCTATATCTTCCCTAGAGAGCATATCTATACCCTTGTGATACTTCCTCAGATAGTTGTATATCATCTTCCTATACACTTCCTGCTTGTATCTCTTGGCTTTCTGCCTTGATATGTCTTCCACCTTTATCTTCTCCCTATATGGCTCTTCTTTTATCAAGTCATTTATGTCCCTAAGTATCTGCCACATGATTATAAATGAGTTAAAAAGTCTTTAAGTCTGTTTATCATTTCCATATCTGCATTGTGTTTCTCTAACCGTTCCTTGTCTTTCTTGTATACATCTGAACTAAATCCGTTATTTATTAGATATTGTCTAATATCTGCAGGTAGTTTGAATAAAGGTACTGGTGCAACTTGTGCCTCAAATGCAATCCTACCTTTTGGCTTAGCCACAACTGTGTTTCAAACGTTTCAGATTATATTATCTGAACTCTTTTCTACCTTTGGTTCTTCTGCCTCGCTTATTTCATTTTCAATAACGGTACTAACTGGTGTTTCTTCTTCAATTACTGGTGCTTTTACTTCCACCTCTTGTAGCTTTTCTCATTTCTTTGGTGGCTTTTGTCATTTCTTAAATGTCATTGCTTAATATTAATAGATAAATCTAACCGATACCATTACTTGCATCTATTGACTGCATTCAACTTACATTCAGTGATTTATTCTGACTTCGGTTAGCTCTGCTTCCCTCACTCATTCATGTACCACTGTCTACGTTGTTTACTGTGTCATAGTTTATGTTAGTTAATGGGTCGTTATTCTCTCAAGCAGACTTAAAGTCTGTCACTTTTGGTTGACTAGCTGTATTCATCTCCGTTGTACCTAGTCATTGCTGTACCATATACTGTAAGGCTTGTATAGCTCTAAACTTAGCATCTGTATCTTCAGCTCTGTTATAGTACCATAATCTCATTTGGATATTGGCATTCTGTGGGATGTAGATACTTATGTTCTGATTTAGTAATAATACGTCCATCTTGCATTGGTAATCTTCTGGACTCATCTCAGTTACTGAATCTATCTCACTTTCATCTAGTCCATCGTAGTATGCGATAGCTCTACGGATATTATTTAATAAGAATGGTGGAGTTTTAGGGTCTGATACTAGCATATTGTATTGTCCCATATATGCTGCTTTCTTCTCTTGATAGATTATGTCCTTGATAATAGGGTCTACTATCATGATTGAGAAATCTCCACGTATGTCTTTCTTACTTACTTTCTTATATGTTCAGCTTAATCAGTTATTTACTCTACGGATTACTTTCTTACTAGAGTTCCTCCAATGGTATAACATGAAGTCTCTATATAGTTCTGCAAAGTCCTTAGTTCAGTAAGATAAAATCTGATTCTGTAATGATGTAATCATATTAGCATTGATTTTCTGTATCTTACTGGCTGTTGCTGTGTTAG